>JABLTT010063737.1_pt1 | contig 82780 bp, 75 predicted proteins | sample 7160061 | NCBI WGS metagenome assembly JABLTT01 (sample SAMN14651232, study PRJNA627086) | human gut metagenome | isolation source: feces | host: Homo sapiens | reverse complement strand
GGTATGCAACTGGGCGAAGGTGGATTCGAACCACCGAAGGCAGTGCCAGCAGATTTACAGTCTGTCCCCTTTGGCCACTCGGGAATTCGCCCATGCTTTGTTTGATAAGCAGTGATAATAATATCATATGGGCGTGAAAAAATCAAGAGGGGGAATGAAATTATTTTATAAATTTTGGCCGTGGTTTTGGCCGGTAGATTACTTCGCTGACTGTGTAAACCGTCACAAAGGCGGAAGGATCTGTTTTTAAGAGATACGACATCAAAAGAGCGTATTCATTTTTATCTACAATGGTAATGATCTCCGTTTTGGGCTGGCCGTCATAGGCGCCCCGTCCCTCATAGATGGTAGCGCCGCTGTGAAAGCGGTTCAGGATAAAACTGCGGATTTCAGCTTCTTTTTCGGAGATAATGCAGACCCGTTTTTTTTAGATTCAGGCCGAATATAAAGTGATCCAGAACAAGTCCGTTTAAATAGGTTCCTAAAAGGCTTAAAACGACCAGCTTTTTATCATAAAACAGGATAGAGGACAGGGCGACGCACATGCCGGGAAGCGCCATGGCTTTTCCCATATCCATGCGGAAATATTTATTTAACAGCTTTGCCACAATATCCAGTCCCCCGGAGGAGGCGTTTTCCCGGAATAAAACAGCAAGGCCGATGCTTACCACAAAAATATAGCAGACCATATCCAGAAAAGGGTCGCCATTGATGGATGAAAAATCAGGGAACCATATTTCAAATATCCTTAAAAATAATGGAAGCAGAAGAGAGGTGTAAACCGTTTTTTGTGCGTATTCTTTATTTTGCCTTACGGTTTGGAGAAGGCTTATGAAAGCTCCCGCGTTTCAAAATCAGTTTTTCAATGGACGAATCCAGGCAGATATGGTATACTCTATAAGATAGGCGTATTCCATTTTCGGGTACAAATTGGAGGAAGGATATGAAAGATAAAGGAAAGATGCGGTGGACCTTTCGCGTATATCTGCAGTGGCCGCTGTATTTGACAGTCTTTATGATCCTGCTTGCGGCAGCTGTGGGGGCGGTGTCGCTTACAGCGGGAATCATTGTTTCGGCTTTTACTCTTGTCTATATTGGAATTGCGCTGTGGCTTTACTGTTCCAGAAAAAGGGGGATCCTGGCAGGACTGATCGCATTTGCAGAAGCTTACGATCAGAGCAAGCAGGATATCCTGAAAGAAATGCTGGTTCCCTATGCAGTGACAGACCGGACAGGGCGTCTTTTGTGGATGAACCGCGAGTTTTCATTGATCTTAGGGGAAGATAAGACGGCAGCGCCTAATCTGACGGCTCTGTTTCCGGAGATTACGAAGGAAATGCTGGCTACGGGCGGAGAGACAGTGAGCATACACAGCTCATATTTGGAGAGGAATTACCGGGTGGATCTGCGGGAGCTGGCGATCGATTCCCTGTCTCAGGCCACGGCTGATAATGGTCTGGAAACGGGAGAAGGCTGCATTACGGCTGTCTATCTCATGGATGAGACTCAGACGTTAAAATACAAACAGCAGGTCAATGATCAGAAGCTGGTAGCAGGGCTGATTTACCTGGATAATTACGAAGAAGCACTTGAAAGCGTGGAAGAGGTGCGGCGCTCCCTGCTGACTGCCCTGATCGACCGTAAGATCAGCAAGTATATTGCTTCCATGAACGGCATTGTAAAAAAGATTGAAAAGGATAAATATTTCTTTGCAATCTGCCAGCAGCACATGGCTAAGATGCAGGAGTCCCGCTTCCCCATTCTGGAGGATGTAAAGACCGTTAATATCGGAAATGAGATGGCCGTGACCTTAAGTATCGGTATCGGCATGAACGGTGAAAGTTATGCTCAGAATTATGAGTATGCCAGAACCTCGATTGATATGGCTCTGGGACGGGGCGGCGACCAGGCGGTCGTAAAGGATTCGGATAAGATCCAGTATTACGGCGGCAAGGCACAGCAGATGGAAAAGACAACCCGCGTGAAGGCCCGTGTGAAGGCCCATGCCCTGCGGGAACTGATGGAAAATAAGGACCGGCTGCTGATCATGGGCCACCGTCTGGCAGATATTGACGCCTTCGGCGCAGCCATCGGCATTTACCGGATTGCTATGTCCATGAATAAAAAGGCCAATATTGTGCTCAATGAGGTTACTTCCTCAGTCCGCCCCATGATGGAACGTTTTCTGGACAATGCGGAGTATCCGGATGATATGTTCCTAAAAGGGCCTCAGGCGGCAGAGCTGGCAGATGCAGGTACCATGCTTGTGGTGGTGGATGTAAACCGTCCCAGCATCACAGACGAACCGTCCCTTCTGCGTCTGGTTCGGACGATTGTTGTGCTGGATCACCACAGAACCAGCAACGAGGTCATTGACAATGCGGTGCTTTCCTATGTAGAGCCCTATGCTTCTTCTACCTGTGAAATGGTGGCAGAGGTGCTGCAGTATATTGCAGACGGCATCAAGGTGCGGCCTGCAGAGGCAGATGCCATGTATGCGGGTATTGTGATTGATACCCAGAATTTTACAAATCAGACCGGCGTGCGTACCTTTGAGGCAGCGGCATTCCTGCGAAGAAGCGGTGCGGATATTACGAGAGTGCGTAAGCTGTTCAGGGAAAATATGAAGGACTATCAGGCCAAGGCAGAGGCTGTGCGGGCGGCAGAGGTGTATATGGATGCGTTTGCCATCAGCGTGTGCCCGGCAGAGGGACTTGACAGTCCGACGATCACCGGAGCCCAGGCGGCTAATGAGCTCCTTGAGATCAAGGGAATAAAAGCTTCCGTGGTTCTCACCGATTACAATAATACCATTTATTTCAGCGCCCGTTCCATTGACGAGGTCAATGTACAGGTAATGATGGAGAAGCTGGGCGGTGGCGGCCACCGTACCATCGCCGGAGCCCAGATGCAGGGCGTTTCCATACAGGAGGCAAAAGACCGCCTGAAAGAAGTAATCCGGCAGATGCTGGAAGAGGGCGACGTATCATAGAGACAGAAAGGATGGATCAATATGGAAATCGTATTATTAGAGGATGTAAAGGCACTTGGAAAAAAAGGTCAGGTTGTAAAGGTAAATGATGGCTATGCGAGAAACTTTATCCTGCCTAAAAAGCTGGGCGTAGAGGCAACTGCCAAGAATTTAAATGACTTAAAGCTTCAGAAGGCAAATGATGCCAGGGTTGCAGCAGAGCAGCTGGCAGCGGCTAAGGAGCTGGGAGAGAAGATTGAAAAGTCCAAGGTGGTTGTTTCAATCAAGGCAGGAGAAGGCGGAAGGGCCTTTGGCGCTGTTTCTTCCAAGGAAATTGCCAAGGCAGCAGCCGATCAGCTGGGGCTTGAGATTGATAAGAAGAAGATCGTTTTAAACGATCCCATCAAGGCCATCGGAAGCTTTGAGGTAGCAGTTAAGCTTCACAAGGAAGTGACTGCAAAGCTGGCTGTGAAGGTAGTAGAAGCGTAAAAAGGACGTAAAGGGGGCGGCGTATCGTATTCCGGAAGGAAGGGATGCGCCGTCCTGTTTTCACGGGTTTCCGGATTGTGATTCCGGAGTGCAGGTTTGGAAATTAAGGAGGAAAGAGTCATGGAAGAAGCCCTGATTAAGCGGGTGCTTCCCCACAGTCTGGAAGCGGAGCAGTCGGTAATCGGCTCCATGCTGATGGACCGGGAGGCTGTGATCGCGGCGTCAGAGATTATAACAGGCAGTGATTTTTATCAGCAACAGTACGGCATTATGTTTGATGCCATGGTGGAGCTTTTTAACGAGGGAAAACCTGTGGATCTGGTTACTCTGCAGGACCGTTTGAAGGAAAAGGATGTCCCCCCTGAGGTCAGCAGCCTTGACTTTGTCCGGGATATTATGACCATGGTGCCTACCTCGGCCAATATAAAATCCTATGCCAACATTGTAAGCGAAAAGGCTGTGCTGCGCCGGCTGATCAAGACCACAGAGGAGATTGCAGGGGCTTGCTATGCGGGAAAGGAACCGTTGGAAAATATTTTGGCAGATACGGAGAAATCGGTATTTGACCTTCTTCAGAATAAAGGCGGGCAGGAATTTGTACCCATCAAGCAGGTTGCCATCAATGTGCTGGAAAAGATTGAGGATGCCTACCGCAATCAGGGAACCGTTACGGGGATTCCGTCAGGCTTTATTGACCTGGACTACAAGCTGTCCGGCTTTCAGCCCTCTGATTTTATCCTGATTGCTGCCCGCCCCTCCATGGGAAAGACGGCCTTTGTGCTGAACGTGGTAGACTATGTATCTGTGCGGAAAAATCTGCCCTGTATGGTGTTCAGCCTGGAGATGTCCAAGGAACAGCTGGTAAACCGTATGCTGTCCATGGAGTCGAATGTAGATTCCCAGAAACTGCGCACCGGTACCCTTACGGATTCAGACTGGGATGCAGTGGTGGAAGGCATTGGCGTGATCGGAAACTCCAAGCTGATCATTGACGATACGCCGGGTATTTCTATCACAGAGCTTCGCTCCAAGTGCAGGAAAATGAAGCTGGAGCACGGTCTAAGTCTTGTGATCATTGACTACCTGCAGCTGATGAGCGGCAGCAAAAAGGGCGGAAATGACAACCGCCAGCAGGAAATTTCCGAGATTTCCCGTTCCTTAAAGGCCATTGCCAGAGAGCTTCATGCGCCTGTGATCGCCCTTTCCCAGCTGTCCCGTGCCTGCGAGACCCGTACAGACCACAGGCCTATGCTTTCGGACCTTCGAGAGTCCGGAGCCATTGAGCAGGATGCGGATGTGGTAATGTTTTTATACCGCGATGATTATTACAACAAAGATACGGAGCATCCCAACGAGGCTGAGGTTATTATTGCAAAGCAGCGTAACGGCCCCATTGGAACGGTGAATTTGATCTGGAAGCCGGAGTACACGAAGTTCGTCAATGCAGCACGGCCTCAGGGCGGGAATTCAGAGGGTTAAAATTTCAGTCATAATAGCAGTTCTCAACGCATACATTAAAAGTAAGGTCAAACCGGACCGCGCAGGGCACGGCGGAGGATCGTTACATTAAGCAGTGTGAAGGAGAGAACAGTTATGGATGAAGTACATTATCTTATATCAGACGCGTCCAGAAAGGTGGATGTGGAAGCCCATGTATTAAGGTACTGGGAGGAAGAACTGGAGCTGGATATTCCCAGAAATGAGATGGGACACAGATATTATACAGATTTTCATATCCGTATGTTTAGGCAGGTAAAGAGCTTAAAGGAAAAGGGGTATCAGCTGAAAGCCATTAAGCATGCCCTAAACCAGGTTCTGCATCAGGATGGGGAAAATGGAGCGCAGCTTACGGACGAACTGCTGGAAAAGGATATGGATGCCGCTTTAAGAGGGTTTAAGGAGGAGGAACGCCTGGCTGCATTAAGGCCGGTTCAGGCAGAAACAATCCCTGCTGTTTCTATGGAGGAACGAATGGCCCAGTTCCAGCAGATTATGAACCTGATTATCGGACGGGCTCTGGAGGTTAATAATGAAAAGCTCAGTCAGGATATCAGCAGTCTTGTAAACGAAAAGCTATCCGGGGAAATGGAGCTTTTGCTTCAGTCCTCAGATCGGAAAGAAGAGGAGAGATTCCGCCAGCTGGACGAGGTGATCCGCTCTTTCCAAAAGAGCGGACAGGCTGAGGCAGCAGCTGCCAGAGTGCCGTTTTTTAAGCGGAAGCCATTTAAAAGAAGCGGAAAAAGCAGAAATGCATCAGGCCATCCTCAGCGGTCCGGGGGACTGATCCCGTAAAAAAATCTCGCCATTTATATCGGAATATGATAATATGATACTGAAAGTGAACGAGACAGCACACCGGGATTTCACATCCGGTATCATATGGTTAAATCCGGCCATATTTCAGGCTGAGTCATACAAAGGAAGGATCAAGAGCAATTTCATGAACCAAAGATTTAGATACAGAACATACCTTACATATGCCCTGGCCTCAGGAGCCCTGGCAGCCTCTCTCACACTGGGAGGCTGTGCAGATCAGACAGCAGGGGGGATGGCGGCAACCCCGGCTCAGGCCCAGGCACGGGCGGCAGCCCCTGAGGAGGAAACAGAAGCTATCGCACCTTTAAACTTAAGCGGCCAGATTCTGCCCGATCTGGATGATGTAGAGCTTCCGGAGAATGCGGAGCCGGTTCCTGAGTACTTAAGGGAAGGCGTCCGCCATGAGATCGTAAAGAAGCTCCAGCAGCGTCTCATGGATCTGGGATTTATGGATAATGATGAACCTACAGACTATTTCGGCCAGGTAACACTTCAGGCTGTAAAACATTTCCAGAGGCAGAATGAGATGCCACAGGATGGAATTGTAGGAGACGCCACCTGGGATGCCTTGATGGCTGAAGACGCCAAGTATTATGCCGTTTCCAAGGGAACCCAGGGCGACGATATACAGCGGATCCAACAGCGTCTTTATGAGCTGGGTTATCTGGCAAAGGCGGATCAGGTAACTGGTAATTTCGGAGATTCCACGGAAGCTGCGGTAATTAAGCTTCAGGAGGTCAATGGTCTAAACCCGGATGGAAAGGTAGGCCAGAAAACTTATAACCTTCTGTACAGCGATGAGATCCGCCCCAACCTCCTGTCTTACGGCGAAAAGAGCGAGGTGGTTTTAGCCTGCCAGCAGCGTCTGAAGGAATTAGGATATCTTACAACCATACCGGACGGCGCCTATGGACAGGATACGGTGATTGCTGTAAAGCAGTTCCAGGCCAGAAACGATCAGGTCGTAGACGGCTATCTGGGTCCATCTACCCGTATTGCCTTAAATGATCCGGCGGCTCGTCCAAACGGCATGATGCTGGGTGAGCAGGGTGAATCGGTTACCAGAGTGCAGCAGCTGCTGAGCAAATATGGATATTTAAGCTCTGCCAATGTGACCGGATATTATGGAGAGGTAACAGAGCAGGCGGTTAAAAATTTCCAGAGCCGCAATGGACTGGCAGCAGACGGTCAGGTCGGCATCCAGACCATGACAAAGCTTACCAGCGACAATGTGAGACGTCCGGCAGCAAACTCCGGCGGAGGAAGCTCTGCACAGACCGGCGGAGGAAGTACGGGAGGAAGCGGCGGAAATAAGAAGCCGGCAGGAAATAACGGCAGTCAGGGCGGTTCTTCCTCTGCACCGAAGGCACCTTCCGGTACAGGCGTATCTGCTTTGATATCTGCGGCTTCATCCAAGATCGGAAGTCCTTATGTGTGGGGAGCCAAGGGTCCCAATGCCTTCGACTGCTCCGGTTTTGTATACTGGTGTCTGAATCAGGTAGGCGTTCGTCAGAGCTACCTTACTTCTTCCGGCTGGCGCAATGTGGGACGCTATACGAAGATTACCAACTTTAATGATATTCAGGCCGGCGATATTGTAGTAGTAAACGGCCATGTAGGTATTGCGGCAGGAGGCGGGACTGTGATTGACGCATCCTCCAGTAACGGCCGCGTAGTACACAGAAGCTTAAGCCAGTGGTGGAGAAACAACTTTATCTGTGCATGGAGAATCTTCTAAAAGTTACAGAGAATCTCTGAAAGGAAGAGTTCGGCACAGTCATAACACATCCGCGGGCCGGCATATGTCCCGCGGATGTGTGCGTTTTGGAAAAAATGGGAGGGAATACAAATGCAGACAATTTTAGTATGCGACGATGACAAGCAGATTGTGGAAGCCATTGATATTTATCTTACCGGAGAAGGCTACAAGGTAATTAAGGCATATGACGGCTATGAGGCCCTGGAATATCTGGAAAATAACTCCGCAGACCTGCTGATCCTGGATGTAATGATGCCCGGACTGGATGGTATCCGGACTACTCTTAAGGTAAGGGAAAACAGCAGCATCCCCATTATCATCCTGTCTGCCAAATCTGAGGATGCGGACAAGATCCTGGGATTGAATATCGGGGCAGATGACTATATTACAAAGCCGTTTAATCCTCTGGAGCTGGTTGCCAGGGTCAAGTCCCAGCTGCGCCGCTATACACAGCTTGGCAACTTAAACCAGCAGGAGCAGGATCAGGTTTACAAGTGCGGCGGCCTTCAGATCAATGATGACAATAAAGAGGTTACAGTAGACGGAGAACCCATTAAGCTGACTCCTATTGAGTATAATATTCTCCTGCTTTTGGTAAAGAATGCGGGCAAGGTATTTTCCATTGATGAAATCTATGAACAGATATGGAACGAGGAAGCAATCGGGGCAGACAATACAGTAGCGGTTCATATCCGCCATATCAGGGAAAAAATTGAGATTAACCCCAGAGAGCCGAAGTATCTTAAAGTAGTCTGGGGCGTAGGATACAAGATTGAAAAACAGTAGGTGACTTATGGAGCAAAACAGAAAGAAAATTCGTATTCAGAAGGTGGTTTTATCCCTGCTTTCAGTGATATTCCTCGCTATGACCCTGGCGGGCATCAGCGCTATGTATTTAAACGGGGGATACGGAAGAGGAATCAGCTGGGTCTATGAGGAAACCTACGAGGACTCCGATACCTTCAGCATGAAGCTGGGAAAAGATATAGAAAATATTTTTACATATATCGGCTATAAGGATCTCTTTGAAACAAACGGACAGCTGGATATGAGCAAGCCTATTGTACGGCTTACGGATGGGCCGGGGGTAGATGAGGACTGGACACTGGATCAGATTGTCCGGTATGCCAGGATCAGAGGCTACTATCTGGGAGAAAACTTTACGGTTCAGGGTTCCCCTATGTCCATGGACGATGACGACATGGAGGTTACAGTCCAGTTTTTGAATACAGGCTTTGATTTTCTGAGCATGGGTGAAATGGAAACCCGGATGACAAAGGAAGAACTGGCCCTGGATATTCTGGAATGTCTGGGACAGTATTATTCCATTTATTACAATTTCATGGAGCACCAGACCAATGTGCGCTTTAGAGTGGTTTATAAGAGCGATGAAGGAGTCGAAACGGTGTATACCAATGTACCGGAACTTTCGCTGGATGAGCTGAGAGGATTTGGAAAATACCTATTTATTCCCGGAAATACCATTCGTATGGATACGAATCTGGCAGTCATTCCCCAGAATGCGGCCGCTCTTTTGGAAACATGGAATCCGAATAATAATGACCAGAATTATCTGGTGGTTTCTGTTGATACCACATATCCTTATGTTGACAGCTATTCCGAAGAGTCTGCCCAGTATCGCAGTGTGAGAAATGCGTTTATTATGGGAATGGGCGGAGTAATTGTCGGATTCATAGGTTTATTTGCAGTTTTGGTATGGCTGGTGTTCCTGTCGGGACATACAGTCAGTCTGGACAGCGAGATACGCCTTTATCCGGTTGACCGGATTCCTACCGAGGTATGTATTCTCCTGGGGGCTGTAGCAGTTGCAGTGCTCCTTTTGTGGGGAAAACGGCTTGGAATGATGGTGATCGGTCTTTTTTCCAGTGAGGAACATCTGCCTTTCTGGAATAAGATGCTTCGATATCTGATCGTTTACAGCTGCGCAGTTCCCTGCGGTTTCAGTCTTCTGCGCCGATACAAGGCCGGAACGCTTTGGACGGGGAGTCTTGGAAAAAGAGGGACTGCGGCATTTAAGGCTTATCGGGAAAAGACCAGCTATGCAGTAGGCGGAGCACTGTGTTATCTTACTTTTTTAGGCTGCAATGGCTTTATGATGTGGCTAATCCTCTTTTTATTTACAACCAGAGGAGAACGGATCAGCTACCGGATCATGTATTATGTTGTGCTTGTGCTGTTTGTGTGGCTCGACGGCTGGGTATTTCACCGGCTGTTTAAGGAAGCCTGCCAGAGAGATCTGCTGGATCAGGCCATCAGTACCATTTCTACCGGAGATACGGGCTACCGTCTGGACACTTCCATGCTCACAGGCAAGGAAAAGAAAATGGGAGAGCATATCAATAATATTACCAGCGGCCTGGACACAGCTCTTCAGGAAAAGGTAAAAAGCGAGCGGTTAAAGGCAGATCTGATCACCAATGTATCCCATGATATTAAGACGCCTCTTACTTCTATTATTAACTATGTAGATCTCTTAAAGCGGCAGAAGATTCAGGATCCCAAAATCGCAGCTTATCTGGAGGTGCTGGACCAGAAGTCTCAGAGATTAAAGACGCTGACAGAAGATTTGGTAGAAGCCTCAAAGGCCAGTTCGGGCAATCTGAAGCTGGAGGTTTCGGATATTAACCTGGTAGAGCTGGTCCAGCAGACAAACGGTGAGTTTGAAGAGCGTTTTGCTCTGCGCCGTCTGGAGCTCATCCAGACGCTTCCGGAGGAAATCATTATGATCCGGGCAGATGGAAGGCGTCTGTGGAGAGTGCTGGAAAATCTGTATACGAACGCCTTTAAATATGCCCAGGAGGGCAGCCGTGTCTATGTAGACGTAAGAGAAGAGGGAGATAAGGCCGTATTTACGATTAAGAATATTTCTGAAAAGCCTTTGAATATCAGTCCGGATGAGCTTACAGAGCGATTTGTACGGGGCGATGTGGCAAGAACCACAGAAGGCAGCGGATTGGGACTTTCCATTGCAAGAAGCTTAACACAGCTTCAGAAGGGAGAGTTTATCATCAGTATTGACGGCGATCTGTTTAAAGCCCAGGTGGCTTTTCCTGTGCAATGGCGGGAGAAGAAGGCTGAACGCATAGCGGAGGAAATACCATCCGATTCCAGCGAATGGGAAGAGACATAAAGAAAAAGGCTCTCCGAAATCAGCTTCGGAGGGCCTTTTTGAACCCTAAATAATGTGATATGTAAGATCGGTCTACTGTTTACTGATACTCAAATACATTGATCCAGCTCTCCAAGAGCTCCTTTTCCTCAGGACGCTTATAGGCCAACTGAGCTGCGGCTACTACAGGGAGCCAGCCCTGCACATAGCGTTTTTCTGTACCGGTTTTTTCACAGAACAGATCCATGTACAGCTCCGCTTTTTTGTGATCCTTTAAGCTTAACAGAAGGTAGGTTCTCGCCACATCGGCGCTGGCATTTCCCTGGGAAGCATGTACCCAGTCAATGACATACCATTTGCCATCATCACCTACGATGATGTTGGTTGGATTGAAATCGCCGTGGCAGAGCTTGGTATGCTTGGGCATTCCGTCCAGTCTGGTCATCAGCTCATAGCGTGTGCTGTCGTCCAGCTGCTCCACGGATTTGAGGGCGCGGATGGTTTTTTCCTTCAGTTTGTTTAACAGAGGGCAGGCCTGCTTATGGATCAAAAGGTGGAGATCCACCATGCCTTCCATATACTCTTCCAGCTTGTCCGGATTTTCATCCATCAACTGCTGTAAGGTCTTTCCCTCTACGTATTCCTTCAGGATGGACCATTTTCCATCAACAACAGAAACCCCCAGGATCTTAGGAACGTTGAGCGCCTCGATATCCTCCACCCGCGCGTTGCACAGGGCTTCATTCAGAACCTCGGCTTTCGGGAATCCATCACAGAATTCCTTGATGGCAGTGCTGCCGTCACGATAAACGGTTTTCTTTTCACTTGTGAAAACTAATTCTCTTGCCATAATCATACTCTCCTTCCACACATTATATACGGTACTGCGCCGGTTTCCCGCCGCACTGTACTTATTCTACTACAAGGGCGGTAAAAAGTACATACTAAATTTGATAAATTTTTAACGTACTTTTAGGAAATACTCTGGTAACAATTCCTTTTTCTTTAAAATCGGAAGATGGCCGTACCATAAGCAGGAAGAGGATAAGTCACAGAATAGGGCTTTCCATCGCATTCTTCCTTGACGGATGTGTAGGCAGGACACTGAGAAGCCTTGTAGGCGCCGTGTTCATTGTCCAGAAGCAGCGTATATTTACATTTTTTAGGAACTCCTACCCGGTAGTCGGGACGGGCTACGGGTGTGAAATTTATAACAAACAGCAGGTTCTTTTTGCCGGTTTCATCTCTGCGGATAAAGCTGAAAATACTTCGGTCTCCGTCGTTGGCATTTACCCATTCAAAACCGTTCCAGTCATTGTCCAGGAGGTACAGACAGGGATATTTTTTATAAATGTGCAGCAGATCACGGACGTATTCCTGAAGCTTTCTGTGGCTGTCTTCATCTGCCAGATGCCAGTCCAGAGCCACCTTTTCATCCCATTCATGCCACTGGCCGAAATCCTGTCCCATAAAGAGCAGCTTTTTTCCCGGATGGCCCAGCATAAAGGTATATCCGGCTTTCAGGTTGGAAAACCTGTCTTCTCCCAGACCGGGCATTTTGTTGATCATGGAGCATTTTAAATGAACTACCTCGTCATGGGACAATACCAGGATATAATTTTCGCTGTTAAAATAAGTCAGGCTGAAGGTCATCCGGTTGTGGTTATATTTGCGGAAATAGGGATCCAGCTTCATGTACTCCAGAAAATCATGCATCCAGCCCATGTTCCACTTAAAGGTAAAGCCCAGTCCGTCCTGTTCCGGATGCTTTGTCACATTGGGCCAGGCGGTAGATTCTTCCGCAATCATCAGTACGCCGTGATTGCGTCCCTGAACGACAGTATTTAAGTGTTTGAAAAACTCAATGGCCTCCAGATTCTGGTTTCCGCCGTAGATGTTGGGTACCCACTGTCCGTCCTGGCGGCCATAGTCCAGATAGAGCATAGAAGCAACTGCATCGACTCTCAAACCGTCCACATGGTACTGCTCCACCCAGTAAAGGGCATTGCTGATGAGGAAGTCTTTAACCTCGTTCTTTCCGTAATTAAAAACCTTTGTGCCCCAGTCCGGATGTTCGCCCTTGCGCGGATCTTCATATTCATAGAGGGGATGGCCGTCAAAATCAGCCAGTCCGTGGGCGTCCTTTGGAAAATGGGCCGGTACCCAGTCCAAAATGACGCCAATACCGTTTTTATGGAGATAATTTACAAAATACATGAAATCCTTTGGCGAGCCATATCGGGAGGTAGGGGCAAAATACCCCGTAACCTGATAGCCCCAGGAGCCGTCATAGGGGTGTTCGGCAATTCCCATAAGCTCTACATGGGTATATCCCATTTCCTTCACATAGGCAGCCAGCTCATGGGCCGCCTCAATATATGTATAGCAGCCGTCCTTTTCCGGGCGGTTCTTTTTGCGCCAGGAACCAAGATGCACTTCATAGATGCTCATGGGCTGTTTTTCAGGGGCTTTCTGAGCCCGCTTGGCGATCCAATCCGTATCTGCCCAGGAAAAGCCGGAGATGTCGGTTGTTACAGAAGCGGTGCCGGGTCTGTATTCTGCGCTGAAAGCAAAGGGATCGGCCTTATAAAGGATTTTTCCCGTATCGGTAGTAATGGCAAATTTGTAGAGCTCACCCGTTTTCATGCCTGGGTTAAAGTATTCCCAGATTCCCATATCAGAGATTTTTTTCATGGGATTGGCATCAGGGTTCCAGCCATTGAAGTCGCCTACCAGATGAACCTGCTCTGCATGCGGAGCCCAAACGGCAAAATAAATCCCTGCTTTTCCTTTGAAGGTCATGGGATGAGCTCCTAGTTTCTGGTAAATATCATAATGAGTGCCGGCTCCGAAGAGATAGCAGTCCAGCTCCGAGATCATACCTGTTCCGGCAGGCGCTGAAGCTCTGGAAGAAGTTCCTGTTTTTTTTGCGGCAGCGGTTGGTTTTGCCGGTGTGCTTTTTCTTACAGCCATATTACTGTTCCCCCTTGATTTTAAGAACTGCTCCGTCACAGCCCTTTAATGTAATCTGCAGTTTTCCGTTTTGAATGGAGAGGATCTTGCCATCCTCAAGAAGATTTACAGCCTGAGAGGCAGCCATGGGAACAGGAATATTTAATACAGCTTCGTTATCGTCATTGTTTAAAGCGGTAATGATCAGGCTGTGTTCACCGTGTCTGGCAAAGGCGTATTGACGGTTGGTTAAAAGCAGCTCCTGATAGCGTCCCATATGAAGCTCTTCATTCTCCTGATGAATGATACCCAGCTTTGAAATACGGTCTGTAAGGGTACAGTGGAGGGAATCAAACGCATTTGGTGAAATGGCAGGCCGCAGGGCGTCATCACAGGAGGGCGTCCGTTTTCCTTCGATTCCCCATTCTCCTCCGTAGTAGATGGATGGAATGCCCGGAAGGGTCATCAGGCAGGTGTATACGGGAAGCAGATGCTCCTTTGTACGGAGCTTACTGGCAATTCGGTCCTCATCATGGTTGTCTACAAAGGTGTAGAGGCTGCGTCCAATGGATTCCAGACGGTGTACATTGTGGGCGATTTCAAAGAAATTGTGGTCGTTAAAGCCGGAGTAAATGCTCTTGTGGAGTTCGTAGTTGGTTACAGAATGGAGCATATGGTCATTGACCCAGCGGCCATAGTCTCCGTGGATAACTTCACCCATGAGCCAGAAGTCCTCTTTCATGTTTTTCGTTTCCCGGCGCATTTCTTCCATAAAATGGAAGTCAAGTACGTTTGCGCAGTCCAGACGGATGCCGTCAATGTCAAAGATGTCGACCCAGAAACGGATTACGTCAAAGAGATACCGGCGGATCTGAGGATTGGCATGATTGAGACAGGGCAGTTCAAAATGTCCCTGCCAGGCCTCATAGCCGAAAGGGTCTCCCAGAGGGCTTGACCAGTCAAAGTTTACGCCCTTGTACCAGTCTTTATAGGGAGAATCCCATTTCTTTTCCTGAATGTCTTTGAAGGCAAAAAATTCCCGTCCTGTGTGGTTGAATACCCCGTCTACGACTACTCTGATCCCATTTTCATGGCAGAGGGAAATGAAATGGCGGAAGTCTTCATTGGAGCCAAGACGGCGGTCGGTCTGTTTGTAATCCCTGGTATCATAACCATGGCTGGTGGATTCAAAAAGAGGGCCTATGTATATGGCATTGCAGCCCAGCGATTTTATATGAGGAATCCATAATTCCAGATCCTTAAAGCGGTTCGTCTGCTCTGTCTCTGTATTGAGCTTTGGGGCACCGGTCATACCAAGGGGATACATATGATAAAAGATTGCTTTTTCATACCAAGCGCTCATAGTTGTTGTCCTCGCAATTCTGCCGGGAGTCAGAGCTCCCGGCTTTTAAATTTTCTTAAAAGGAACTGGTAACGCAGCTGCGCTGCATTCCATTCATAAATACAGCAGTCGATTAGTGTAGGATCTACCTCCTGCTCAAAATGGTTTCTGGCCGTTTCAATGGCATGTCTGGTGTCTTCGATTTCGGCCCTCAGGCGAAGAAGCTGCGGATCCTGTTTTTTAAGAGCGGCTGCTGCGGTCTGGCAAACGGCCTTCATCCAATCGCTCATAGAATATTATCTCCCTGCGCGTCTGCCCAAAACGGCAGAGCGGGTTTTGACGGATTTACCGGTAACACAGTCAGTATATCCGAAAAATGCCATTATATGCAGGATTGGGGAATAGAACCGAAGCCTTTTTAAAATATAAATTCCTCTATCCGGAAGCCCAGTTCCATCAGCTGCCTGGTAGGCTCCCGGAGGGTGAGATAGTAGTAATTGGCAGTGCCGTCCTCGCGGACATCTACCAGTCCGGCGGCTTTCAATATTTTTAAATGATGGGAGATGGCCGGACGCGACAGGCTGGTGCGCCGGGTGATCTCGTTTACATTCATAGCGTGATCTGCAAAATCCACCGATACGCCGGGGGAATCCAGTGCCATGGCATTTTCCGTCAGGACTTCTATGATGGAAAGCCGGACTTTATCACCAAGGGCAATGAATATAGGCATACAGGAATGGAACTGCTTCTGCAGTTCTGCCGCAGTGGTCATCCTTTGATCCCTCCTTTGGTTTAAAATTTTAAACTAATGCTATTTTACCATTGTGGTGAATGCGGGTCAAGATAAAATGGGTAAAATATATAAAAAATAAAATGAAAAAAGGGATAAATTATTCATTAGAACGACATGATTTGATAAAATGAACAGATGAAGGAAAAAATATGGTGTAAAATGAAAAATAGCCCTTGACTTTTGCCGGAGGGTGAGGCATAATGTAGTAACATTCATTTCAAAATTCTATTTTTAATTCTGGTTTTGTAATTCTTATGAGAGTCCATCCCCTGTCGGGGAGAGAATTTCAGATTTTTAAGCAGATAACAGCAAAGGACAGACGCACAAACAGAGGGTTTTCAGGGCAGTCTGCGTCGTTTTTTCTGGAAGGGGGAATATAGTCTGTATTTTGTATGCAAATTTTTATATTGGCTTTCCATGGCAGCAGCTGCGGCAGGAGATATCCGGGAGTACAGGATTTCCAATCGATATCTGGGGCTTGCGCTGATCGCCGGAATCAGCGGAGCACTGGTTTTGGGAGAGGGAAATATGGCAGACCGCAGTTTGTTTGCGACCGGTTTTATGATCCGTCTGATTACAGTGGCGATATTGGGATTTCCCATATACCGAAGGGGGATGATCGGAGCTGGGGATGTAAAAATGGCAGCCTTGTTTACTGCATGGCTGGGGGTTCGGGATGGTCTAAAGGCCTTAGCGATCGGATTTATATTAGGAGCAGTTCTGGCTCTTTTTAAAATGCTGCGGCATGGCAGCATGGTCAAACGATTTCTTTATTTATCAGCCTATATCAGGCACAGTTTTCAAAGCAGAAAGACAGAAGTATACTATGATCCCTCAAGGGACGGGAAAGAGGCGGTTATCCCTCTGGGAGCCTGCTTTTTTGTGGGAGCAGCCGCAGCAGAGATATGGCAGCGGCTGTAAAAGCAGAGTTTGAAGCGGTGAGAGGCGGTATGGAATAGAGCAGGAGGAGTAAAGATGGTAAAAATAATGGCAGTGTACGATGAGGATGCGCTTTATGCCAGAAGGCTGGCAGAGTATGTAAACAGGAGGGAGACCATTCCTTTTACAGCGATGGCCTTTTCGAATCTGGAACGGTTAAAGGAGTACGGAGACAGCCATGAGATTGAAATTCTTTTAGTAGGAGAGACTGTAAAAGCAGCGGCAGATGAAGTGAAAGCAGGTTTAAAAATGGTACTCTGCGGCGGAGAGTTTTCCATAGAGAAGGAGGAACCCTCCATTTACAGGTTTCAGTCGGGAGAAGGGATTTTGCGGGAAGTCATGACCTGCTACTGTACAGCTCCTCCGGAGCCTGCACTGGCTCTTTCGAGAATGGGTGCGCAGATTTTGGGCGTGTACTCTCCGGTGAACCGCTGCGGAAAAACAGCCTTTGCACTCACCCTGGCCCAGGTATTGTCCAGAACGGAATCGGTACTTTTTATCAGCCTGGAGGAGTTTGCAGGATTTGATGCTCTTTTGGGAGGAGATGTGAAGCAGGATTTTTCGGATGTGCTTTATCTCTGCCGCCAGGGAAGCTTTAACTGGATGAAGCTCCGGGCCATGGTGTGCTCTGTGGGACAGGTTGACATGATCCCGCCGGCAGCTTATGGGGAAGACCTGGATCAGATGGAGCCTGAGGAATTAGCCCTTCTTTTAAGGCGTATTGCCAGGGAAAGCGGTTACAGGCGGCTGGTAGTGGATATGGGCCACATGGGAAGGGGATCGGCGGCGCTGCTGGACTGCTGTGACGGGGTGTATATGCCGATTTTAGAGGATCCGGTATCCAGGGCCAAGCTGCAGGCGTTTGACAGGTATCTGTCAGCTGCAGGTGCGGTTTCCCTTAAAGAAAAAATCTGCCGTCTCCGTCTTCCAAAGACACGGCCTTTGAGCAGCATGGAGAACTGTATGGATCAGCTTCTCTGGGGAGAAATGGGAGATTTTGTCCGGGCTTTTTTAGAGGGAGGAGGGGGAAATGACTGAAAGAAATCCAAGGGAGGGAATCCGCGAAGAGCTGCGCCAGAGGATTATGGAACAGCTTCAGGAATGCAGCCGAATGGAGGATGAAGAGCTTTACGAACAGATTGACTGTGCGATCCGGGAAAAAGGGCAGGAATTATTTCTCCCTCTTAAAGAGCGGCTGTGGCTCAGGAGCAGCCTTTATGACAGCTTTCGCCGTCTGGACATCTTACAGGAACTGTTAGATGACAGAAATGTAACAGAGATCATGGTAAATGGGGCCGGAAAGATTTTTATTGAAAGAAAAGACGGAACAGCTCTGTGGGAACGGAGATTTGAACGGCCGGAGCAGCTGGAGGATATTATCCAGCAGATCGTAGGGCGTGTAAACCGGGTGGTAAATGTGTCTTCGCCGATTGCAGATGCCCGTCTGGAGGATGGCTCCCGCGTTCATATCGTGCTGCCTCCGGTTGCGCTGGACGGCCCGGTGGTGACCATACGAAAGTTTCCGGAACCGATTACGATGGAAAAGCTGATTGGCTTTGGGGCTGTTACAGAGGAAGCGGCACAGTTTCTGGAAGGGCTGGTAGCTGCCCGGTACAATATTTTTGTCAGCGGGGGAACCAATTCAGGAAAGACTACATTTTTAAATGCTCTGTCATCGTTTATTCCCAGGACGGAGCGGGTAATTACCATTGAAGACTCGGCAGAGCTGCAGATTTCTCAGGTTCCCAATCTGGTGCGTTTAGAGACAAGGGACGCTAATACAGAGGGAAAGGGACAGATTACCATCAGCCAGTTAATCAGGGCTTCGCTGAGGATGAATCCAGACCGAATCATCGTGGGAGAGGTAAGAGGCGCCGAGGCTCTGGATATGCTGCAGGCTATGAATACAGGACATCCAGGTTCTCTCTCAACGGGCCACAGCAATTCGGCCAGAGATATGTTGAACCGTCTGGAAACTATGGTTTTAATGGGAGCCAGACTGCCGCTGGAGGCAATCCGAAGCCAGATCGCTTCGGCTTTGGATATTCTGGTTCATCTGGGACGGATGGGAGACGGAAGCAGGAAGGTACTTTCCATTGTGGAGGTAGGAGGTATATATATGGGAGAAATAGAAACAGAGGAGCTGTACAGATATGACAGAGAAGCAGGGCGGCTTGAAAAGACGGGTGAACTTAAAAATAAGGAAAAGCTTGGAGATGCAGGAAATTGTTAGGGGAAAAGAAAAAAAACGGGAGAAAACTGCCGTGGAAACCGGGAGAAAACGGCAACAAGGCAGGAGAATTTCCCTGCGGGGCAGCCCGAATCCCCGGGCTCCGGATGGGGAGGATTACCGGGTTTATCGTTTGTCTGCCAAAGAATATATGGGGCTTTCGGCTATCGGACTGGGGCTTTGCGGTCTTACTGCCTATGTGTTTTACCGGAGTTTTTTTGCCTTTATTCTCCTTATGCCCCTTGGGTTTTTGTATCCCATTTATAAAAAGAAGGATCTAAAAAAGAACAGGCTACGGCAGCTGACGCTGCAGTTTAAAGAGGGGATCCAGGTTTTATCTTCCTTTTTAAGCGCAGGATATTCGCTGGAAAATGGCCTTTTTATGAGCGTGCGGGAATTGGAAGCGCTGTACGGAAAAGACGCTATGATCACAGAAGAATTTGAACGTTTGGCAGCAGGGGCTCGGATGAACCGGCCGGTGGAGCAGCTTCTTGCCGAATTTGGAGAACGAAGTGGGATTCAGGATGTGGATCACTTTGCTCAGGTATTTGGAATGGCCCGCAGAAGCGGTGGGGAGCTGGTAGAGATCATCCGGCAGAGTGCGGGGGTAATCCGGGATAAGATCCAGGTTCAGGAAGAAATACAGACCATGACAGCGGCACGGATTTTTGAACAGAAGATTATGAATGGCATTCCTTTTGGAATGATTCTCTATATTGATTTCACCTCTCCAGGATTTTTTGACATTATGTATGGAACCTGGATGGGAAGACTGATTATGACCTTATGTCTGGCTTTTTATATGGGAGCAGTCATGCTGTCTGGAAAGATTCTGGATATTGAGATATAAGGGGGCAAAGAATTGAAGAAATGGAGTGGGAGAAGGGAAGGCTTCTGGAAAAGGGAAACAATGTTACGCTGGAAAAAGCAGCTGGCATGTGTGGCCGCAGGATTGTTTTTAGGTATTTTAGCCCAGTATTCAGAGGGACTTGATCCGGTTTTAAAGGATGGATACATTTTAAACAGAAATCCTTTAGGACAGGAAGAAGAGACGTATCTGCTGGAAGTAAGGGGGCTGGCAGACAGCAGGGAGCCGGAGCGGCTGGAACTGATCCTTGAGGCAGAGCAATATACAGAGAAGGAGGCTGAGACAGTCTATGAGCAGATCATAGGGGAACTTCCAGGGTATATTTTAGGGGATAATCCTTCTTTGGAAGAGGTGCGGTTGCCTTTAAATCTTATCTCAGAGCTCCCGGAATATGGAGTGGATTTAAGCTGGCGATCCGGCTCTCCCGATCTTTTAGGATCAGACGGACAGATACATGGGGAGGGAGTGCCGGAGCATGGGGAGCAGGCAGTGCTTTTTGTGCGGCTCACAGACGGAAACTGGCCCAGAGAATATGAAATTCCTGTAAGGATAAAACCGCCGCTTATGACGCCGGTTCAGAGGGCTGCAAAAGATCTGGAACAGCAGATAAAGGAGCTGGAGCAGGACAGTCGGTATGAAAGTGAATTTTCCCTGCCCCAGTTTCAGGAAGGGAATCGGCTGAGCTATGATATTCCGGGAGGGCTTCCGCCCATCCTTTCTCTTATGGCACTTGGTCTGGCGGGAGCGCTTTTAATAACGCTTAAGGAAACGGCGGATCTGAAAAAACAGGAGGAACGGCGCAGACAGCAGATGCTTCTTGATTATTCAGAGGTTTTATCACGTCTTATCATTTTCCTGGGGGCAGGAATGAGTATCCGCAGTGCCTGGGAACGGATTGCTGTTGATTACCGCCGGTCGGTGGAACATGGGGTGCACCAGAAGCGGTACATATATGAAGAAATGGTTCTGACGGACAGCCAGTTAAAAAGCGGTGTTTCTGAAAGTCAGGCATTTTATGAATTTGGAAGCCGCTGCGGCCTGCAGCCGTATATGAAGCTGGCTGCCCTTTTGGAGCAGAGCCGGAAAAACGGGGCTAGAAGCTTAAGGGAACGGCTGCGCCTGGAAATGGCAGATGCCTTTGAACAGCGCAAGCATCAGGCCAGACGGCTGGGGGAGGAAGCCGGAACCAGACTTTTAATTCCCCTGTTTCTTTTGCTGGCGGTAGTAATGGTAATGATTGCCGTTCCTGCCTGGCTGGCCTTTGGATAAAGAACAGATTGATCAAATAAACGAGCAGGAGGAAAGCGCGTATGGAATTACAGAAGGACAGAGAAATTTTAAAGGACATTAGGGCATTTGCGGCAGATGAATCCGGCGTGGGGGTGATTGAGCTGGTGCTGATACTGGTGGTCCTTATAGGCCTTGTAATCATTTTTAAGAAGCAGATCAATACATTGCTGGAAAACATTTTCAAACAGATCAACAGCAAATCCAAAGAGGTTTACTGATGAGGCACAGGGGGGAAGTGACGGTCTTTCTCACGATGATCCTGGTCAGTATCATGACGCTTCTTCTGGTAGTTGTGGAGTCAGCCAGAGAGACGGGAGCCAGACTGTATCTGCGGATGGCGGCAGATTCCTCTATGGATTCGGTGATGGCGCAGTACCACAGGGGGCTGTGGGAGAATTACCGGATCCTGGGACTTGAAACAGGGGAAAAGGGAAGGCTGGAACAGGAATTTTACGCTTTTTTTGCTCCTTATGCAGAGACGGAAAACTGGTATCCGGTAACTCTTGCGGACACAGACAGGAAGGATGCAGTAATGCTTACAGAGGGACAGGGAGCCTACTTTGAGCAGGAAATCCTGGACTATATGAAGTATGGGCTTATAGGCATGATCTGGGACAGCATGGATGAAAATGGCGCCAGAGAAATACTCAGCCAGTTTAAGGATGCAGAGGGGATAAATGGCTGTTCTGTCCGCTATGAAGGCCATACCAGAGAAGCTGTCCGTGTGGAGGCAGCTCTGGAAAAGATAAACGGGAGGCTTGAAGAACAAAGACAGAACTGGGAACAGGGAAAGCGCTGTCTGGACGATCTGGATGGAAGTGGCTTGATCCGCAGGGCAGAGAACATGATAAAAATATTAAAAAAGCTTCCTTCTCTGGTAACTGCCTATGAAAAGAGAGCGGATCGTTTAAATGAAGCTTTGAAGGAAAGCCGGCAGGATTTTGAGTCAAGAGAGGATCTGAGCGATGAATCAAGAGAGGCTTTAAGGGAGGAATTCGCCCAGTATGAAGCATATACCGAAAAGGATGGGCAGAGGCGGATGGAGATTGGGGCTTTACAGGAAAAAAGCCAGGAAAATATCCTTTTTCTGGAAAATATTATCCGGGAAGCGGAGGATGTTATGGATTATATTGACAGCTGGGAGCCGGATGATGAAGATGATGAGCTGGATGAAGAAGCTCTGTGGGCTCCGGTGCGCAGTCATTTTTCACGATATCCCATGCTGAGTCTGGGAATGGAATTTGGTGTAAAGGATAAGGAAAAGGAGGGATGGCTGGAACGAATCGGTGATCTGGCATCCAAAGGGATTTTGGAACTGGTACTTCCGGAAGGGACGGTCGTATCGGGGCGCAGTTTAAAGCTGAATGGTTTTCCTTCAAAGGAGAGAACACCAGGTAATCCAGCCGGAACAGGGAAGCTTAACCTTGGCGTGCAAACTCTTTTGGACCGCCTTCTCGTGTCTGAATACGGGATTCGTTATTTTTCTGCCTTTAAACCAGAGCCGCCATCCTTTTACCAGCTGGAGTATATTCTGTATGGGAAGGAAAAAGACAGGGAGAATCTGGAAGCTTCTGTCCTGCGGCTTACTGCATTGCGTCAGGGGCTGAATCTGGCTTATATTCTGAGGGATCCTGTTAAAAGGGAGGAAGCCCGCTCCCTTGCCATGACAATTGCAGGAGGTATAGGGATGGCTCCGCTTGCAGCGGTATTGTCATTTTTCATTATGACGGTCTGGGCGCTGGGGGAGGCGCTGGCGGATGTGCGCTGTCTTTTGGAAGGCGGAAAGGTACCTCTTGTAAAAAGAAGTTCTCAGTGGAAGCTGGATTTACAGGGACTTCTTGATCTGGGGGCCAAAGGCCGGCTGCCGGATGGGGTCGGGAAAGGGGAGAAAGAGGAAGACGGTCTGGATCACAAAGACTATCTTCGGCTGATGCTTTTTGGCGGATACAGTGAAGAACGGGTTTACCGTATGATGGATGTGATACAGACAGAACTCAGAACGGAACAATCGGATTTCTGTATGGCCGGTTGTACCTGTATGGTGGAAATGGAAGCGGAGTTTTGTGGAAAACCTGTGTTTTTTTCCGGTGGTCCGTGGAAAGGCAGACAAAAAATACGGATGGCTGTTTCCGGCAGCTATCTGGAAGATGAATAAAACAGATAATCTTTAGGAAAGGAGGCTCATGAGGATGCTCTTTTTTCGGAATCCAATACAATTTCATATAACACGCTACTCCTTACAATCAATGATCCATCAGGAACATACCTGTCAGAACCATCATTCAATGAAAATCGCACCTCTCCAAGTACGAACAGACACAGATATGCAGAACCATTTAAAAAGGATCCGAGTTTCCGAAAAGAGAGTATCCTCATGGGCCTTTCAGATAAAACGGATTTCTGGTTATACAAAAAAATATCATGCGGGCAATCGGATCCGCGGCAGTCTTACGCTGGAGGCAGCATTGGTATTTCCTTTGTTCGTATTTCTCTGTGTCATACTTCTGATCCCTATGAGGATGATGGACCGGCAGAGGCAGATTCAGGCAGCGGTAGAAAATGTGGGGGAAGAGATCAGCCAGTATGCATACAGTGCCTGGCTTTTGGGAAAGGGAAGAGAGGGGCAGATGGATGAGAGTAGGGATGAGCTGGCCCCAGATGGTATGAAAGATATTTTTGGATTCGCTTCCCAGGCCGGGATTGAAGCAATGGTTTTGGGCCGGATTGATAAAAAATGGGTCAGAGATGTTTCATTTATGGGAACAGCTATAGAAAATGACATGGTTCATATTGTAATGAAATACAGGATGCCGCTTCCATTTTCTGTATTTTGTATAGATAGTATAAAGGCAGAAGCGGTGTGTGTCAGACGTCTGTGGACCGGGGCAGAGGGAAACCGAAAGGGAAATTTGCTGCCGGGAGAGGACGAAAAGGAGGAAATGGTTTATGTTGGCCGTAATTCGACACGGTATCATAGAAATAGGAACTGTCATTATCTGTTTAATGATTTAAAACAGGTGCAGGCAGGTGAGATGGATGGACTGCGCAATCAGGAGGGGAAACGGTATTATCCCTGTCCATCCTGCGGAGCGTCTGATTCAAAAGGACCCTTTTTTATCATGCCATGGGGAACCAGATATCACAGTACGGAACAGTGCGGGGCAATTCGTGCGTATGTGCAGACCGTGCCCTTAAGTGAAGTAGAGCACCTGGGGGAATGCAGTTATTGCGGAAGGGGAAGCAAATAATGGAACAGTGGTTTGAAACAGCAATCGTAACAGCTTTCTGGACATTCACAGCCCTGGCGGCCTGGCAGGATTTAAAATGGGGTTCCATTCATATCGGAACGTTTATTGTTGGAGGAGCTGTGGGGATTCTTTTGCAGGCAGGAAGATTTGGGGCTGTATCGGGTACTTTGGGCAGCTGGAGGGCAGTTTGTACTCCGGCCTATGCTATTTTGCAACTGCTGGGAGCGGCCTGTGTGGGGATCTTTCTTCTTTCCCTGGCCTATGTTACCCAGGAGGCCGTGGGTCTTGGAGACGGTTTTTTCTTTTTGGCTGCCGGCTGTTATCTGGGGTTTATAAAGACAGTATTTCTTTTTAGCGCCAGTCTTCTGCTGTGTTTTCCTGTGAGTTCCTTTCTCATGGTTCGCCGGATCTGGAAAGGAGACAAAGCAGCAGATCAGGGAAAGGAACGCCTTCCCTTTTTGCCCTTTGTTCTTTTGGCAGCAGTGTTTTTGCTGCTTTGGTGACAGAGGGGAGGCAGGAAAATGGAAAAGCATTTAAAGGGAAGCTTTACCGTGGAAGCAGCCGGTGTGATGGCTGTGATTTTATTTGGCATTGGTATGATCATTACAGAGGCCGGTAGAATCCATGATCAGGTATCGGGGGCAATGACCGTTCATGAGGCGGCAGAAAAGGCCCGTCATGAGAAAACTGTGGATTTAGGAGAAATAGAGGCCTTTTTTCAGAAAAACAAAGGATTGAAGCTTCACATGAAGGGTGACAGGATTTCTCTGAGAGAAGAGGGGAAATGGATTCGTGCAGCAGGACGGGCAGAAAACTGGGAAAAGGAGATTCGGATCCGACGCTTTCGCCCGGAAACATTTCTGCGTAAGATTACATTGATAGAGAAACTGGGGGAAGAGGATGAAGATCAGCTATATCCGTGAGATGAAACGCAGCTATCTTACCATTGAAATAGAGGATGGGGAGCAGAGGGAAAAGGGAACCTGGGAGGCAGGAATGCTGGAACAGAACAGAATCCGGGGACTGCTTCCCATGAGAGTGCATTATGAAGAAGGAAAAGAGATTTACTGCTACGATATCACATCCCGCCAGCCGCTGGAGCGAATATTGGAAAATCATGCAATGACAGGGGAGCAGGTCAGAAGTTTGTTCTGGCAGCTTTACCGGGCTTTAGAGGAGATGGAAAAATATCTTTTAGAGAGTGGAGGGATTCTCCTAAAGCCGGAATTGATCTATGCGGAACCAGAGCGTTTTGAAATAGGGCTTTGTGCAGTTCCGGGAGGAAAGGGAGATTTTGCAGCAGAACTCAGCTATTTTCTCCAATACCTTTTAAAGCATGTGGATCATAGGGATAAGGACTGCGTGGTATTGGCTTATGGGTTGTATCAGGAGAGCTTAAAGGAAAATTATGGGATTGAAGATCTGGTAAAGATTGTGGCTGAGGGGAAAACAGGCCGTCTGCTGCAGGAGGCTGGTCAAAAGGCGGAACGGATTGACAGGATACAAAAGACCGGGGCGGATGAAGTACGGAATATTTCAGGAGCATTGCAAAAAACAGAAGGAAGATCGAACAAAATAGCTTTGTCGCGGCAAATTTCCACGGATTTACCGCAGAAGGCTGCAGGACAGACTGAATTATGCGAAAAGAAAAGGCAGCCCGAAAAAAATATCGGAAAACAGCTTTTAAAACGTATGGCAGCCACAGCAGGCATGTGCAGCCTGATCTCTCTGGGAATATGGTTTTTCAGAGGAACAGAAACACTTTTAAATCTTAGCGTTTATCTGGTCATAGGCGCAGCTGCGGCAGAGGTTTTTACGATTCTGGCAGTCATTTTCCGTGAAAGAGGAGAAAAGAAACCGGCAGATACAGAGAAACAAATAAAAAATACCAGGAATGAAGATGATCCCTGGCGTATTCTGTATGAAGATGAGGAGGAGGCAGAAGAAGAAATAGAAAACAGCAGTACAGAGTCTTCTTTAAGAACAAACGCAGCTTCGATAGCTTCCCTGCCTCCGGAGGATTTCCAGACTACCGTTTTGTCCATCCATCCGGAAGTAGAAGAGTGTCACTGCCTTACAGCTCTTCATCCGGAAATATCCTCCATAGAAATTCCCTATTATCCTTTTGTTATTGGGAAGCATAAAGAACTGGCAGATTATGTTCTCGCTTACAAAACAGTCAGCCGGTTTCATCTCCGCCTTGACCGTACAGAAGACAGAATTACAGTTACTGATTTAAACTCTACGAACGGAACTACCGTAGCAGGCGTTTTGCTGGCGGCCAATGAAACCGCAGAACTGAATCCGGGAGATGAGGTACGGATTGCGGATCTGCGGTTTGTGTGGAAATAAGCCTGTTTTTACAGCTTCCAACCCTCAGGCAGGTAAGCTTTTGTATTTACAAGCATATCGTGAACCAGTTCCCGAACTTCCTGTTCGGAAGGATTTTTGCCCTTTACGATCGGATCGTTCATAAAGGCGGTTACTACAAGTTCTTCGTCACAGGTAAGGGCAGCCTTTAAGATGCAATCATGGTTTTCTACATGAGGCATGATCAGAGCTTTCACGTCTTCAGGGAGTTCACCTGCTGCAACCGGATGAATGCTGTTGCGGTCAAAGAGTGCATTAGTTTCCACCAGGGCATCAGCGGGCAGGTTTGGAATCTGAAGGGCTGTATTGGGGATGTTTACATTGCTTACAAAACGATCCAGACCGCAGAGTGCTTTGATTAAGAGGATGCCCTCCTCACCTGTAGGCTCTAAAGTTACTTCTTCCTCAGCATTTGCCAGTCTGTGGCTTCTCTCCAGGCGCTTCTGTAAATCGTTCTTTCTCCAGTCCACGGTAGTCAGGCCGAATTTCCAGGAATGTACGGTTTCTGGATCATTCAGATATTCGTTTCCGGGCATAAACTCAGCCAGATGGCGGTCGCCTGCGGCAGCAATGAGACCGAAACGGTTAAAGAGATCCATTTTTACCCGGTGAGCGCATTTGAAAGAAGAATTCATCCAGTTTTCACCCTCAAGTTCATAGCCCTCTTCAAAGTGTTTGGAAATGTAGTTTTTGTATACGGGGAAAAGATCAACCCCCTTATAATTTGCTTCCGTAAACCAGGTGAAGTGATTGATTCCTACTACATTTACATGAACGTCGTGCCAGTCTTCAATCGTATTTCCTGTTTCTGCTTCATAGATTCCTTTTAATACCTTCTGGGTACCGAATACCTCATGACAGCAGCCAAAGGCCTTAATCTCAGGGAATACGTGGTAAAGAGTTTTTACGCACAGGGACATAGGGTTGGTGTAGTTGATAACCCAGCAGTCCGGCGCATAATCCCGGATGGCTTCTGCGATTTCAACAAACATGGGAATGGTGCGCAGGGCACGGATCATGCCTCCGGGGCCTGCGGTATCGCCTACAGACTGATAGATGCCGAGGCGTTCGGGAAGATGAACATCGGACGCCATTTCATCAAAGGTGCCTGGAAGAATGGAGATAACGGCAAAGTCACAGCCTGTCAGAACATCTTGCAGACTGTCCTTTACTTCAAATTTCCAGTCCCCTTTGGCGTCCTCCCGGTTCATAAGATGATTTCCGATCACTGCGTTGTTTTCTGCAGCCTGACGGTCAATGTCATAAAGTCTGATGGTTCCGCTGATCTGATCGTCCAGAGCCAGATCCGTCATAAAGGTCCAGGCCCAGCCTCTGGAACCGCCTCCGATATAGGCAATTTGAATATTGGATACTTTGTTATTGCTGTAGTTCATGATCTTACCCTCCTAAAAATCGTTGTACGAACGTTTATGAGTATTTGCTGATTTATATTTTACTCAATGGATGTGGTGAATGCTAATAAAATCAGATGATTTTTTAGTGTTATTATCTAATTGGCTACAAAGAGTGTAGAAAATCGAAAGAAATTGCAGTATAATAGCGGAAAAATAAAGGAGGCAGGTCAGAAGATGGGAGAAAACACAGAAAAGGATACGATCTATCTTACCTCTGAGCAGCTGGGGGACGAGCAGGAAATTTTATTTCAGGGGGAGATTTCCGGTATTTTTGCAGAAGAAGCAGTGCGCAGGCACAGTTTTTCCATGGTAAGCCGTCACTTTCATCAGAGTCTGGAGCTGTATTTCCTTTTAGAGGGAGAGCGGTTTTACTTTGTGGAGCAGGATACCTACCACATGAAGGAGCAGATGGCGATTCTGGTCGATCAAAACCAGATCCATAAAACCTGTCCGGCAGGAAACGGAAAAAGTCATCATCGGTTTCTTTTGCAGCTGGAGGGAGAAGCCTTAAGCAGCCTTTTGAAACTTTGCGGTTTCCGGGGACTTTTGGAGTTCGGAGAGCAGTATCAGGGAATTACCTGCTTTTCGGGCGGTGAATGGAAACAGGCTCTGGAGCAGTTGGAAAAGATTAAAAAGGAAATGAATACGTTCCGAAGTATGCCCAGACGGTCAGATACGGAAAAGAGAACGGCGGAGGGGATGGTGCGGCTGTATGCGGCCCAGCTGCTTCTGCTTCTGATACGAACCAGAAGCAGGGAGGAGGCGGAAGGATGGAAGGAGCCAGGACAGACCAATATAGTTCATACGGGAATGTATCAGAAGGTTCATGAAATTGCGATTTATCTGCAGAATCATTCTGCAGGAAAACTCTGTCTGGATGATCTGGCAGCTCATTTTTTTATCAGCCGCTCCTATCTGACACGGATTTTCCGAACAGTTACAGGTTTTACAGTGAATGAATATCAGAATATCTGCCGCATTAAGAAGGCTCAGATTCTGCTCAGGGAGACGTCATTGACTATGACAGAGATAGCAATGGAAACAGGATTTGGAAGCCTTCCCTATTTTGAACGGGTATTCCGCAAGGCTACCGCTCAGACCCCTATGCAGTATAAAAAATCTCACCCTTAGCCGTGAAGGCGGGCTATATAGGCACTGGGGGTCATGCCGGTTTTTTTCTTAAATAGCTGAGAAAAATACTGGGGACTGTTTCCGCAGCCCACCTGCTCGGCAATGGCCTGAATCTTATCGCTTTCGGCAGAGACAAGCAGCTGTTTGGCCCGTTCGATTCGGACATCGGTGAGATAGTTGGAAAAACGGGTGCCAGTTTCCTTTTGAAATTTTTTACTGACATAGTCTGTGTTCATAAAAAGATGCTGCTCTGCGATCCGCTTTAGGGTCAGGTTGGGATCAGAGAGGTGTTCGTTTATATAGTCGCAGATCTGCTGGGTCATGGCGCTGATGGAGGAAGTCTGAGGCTTAGCCGATAAAAGCTTTCTCAGCTTTTCTGCAAGGGTAAGCTTAAGCTGTTCTAAATTCCGTTCCCTGTTTACATTTAAAAGCCATTCCGTCAGATCTATGGTGGAAAGACGGCCGTCAGAAGCTGTGATTTTCAGCATCAGGGAATTGGAAAGCTGTTTGAGAAATGACAGATCGGTTACTTCTGAAAGCAAGCTGATCAGATTGTCAGTGGACTCGGATTGTCCATTTTGCAAAGCCTCTGACAGCTGTTTTTCCGCTTCTTCCATAATGAAGCTGTAGTTGCAGCTGGACAGGATGCGGAAGTCATTGATATAGTAGATCATACTGAAACGTTTTACTTTATCTAAAACAGTTTCCAGAAGGGTCTGAAGATTTTTAAAGGACAAATCCTCTGTTTCAAGGGAAGGGCTGTGTCCGGGGAATTTTATACTGGCAAAAAAATGGGACAGATCCTGATAATTTCCTGCAAATTCTTTAAAAAACAGCAGCAGCGTACAGTTGACGTAGATACCGTGTATGGTAACTTCAGGAAAATGGCTGTCGGCATAGGGTTTAAGCTGCTGTAAAAACTCTTCCAGATCCTTCTGCTCCAGAAAATAGATATAGAAAAGATGATAGGATGAAAAATAAAAATCCATATATGGATCATATGCGCACATAATTTCGTCATAGGAACGTTTCTGACAGATGGAGTTATTAAGGATGGTAAAAATAACATTGTGTCGAATGCTGCTCATGGCTGGATAGGAGTGTTCCGAACTGTTTTTTTATAACAGTCCTGGGCAATTTCCTGTATGCTTTCAAGAATCTGCGCTTCGCTGCAGGGTTTAAGCAGATAGTGACGGATTCCGTATTTCATAGCCATTTTCGCATATTCAAATTCTCCGTAACCAGAGAGGATAATGAACTGGGTGTTCAGATCTGTTTCGGAAATCCGACGAATCAGCTCTAGACCGTCCATTCCGGGCATTCGTATATCGGTGAGCACGATATCCGGTGTTTCATCCAGAATCATATCATAGGCCTCAAGGCCATTTTTGCAAAGTCCTACCAGTTCAATATCGTACTGTTTCCAGTCAATGATTGTTGAAATAGTTTCGCGTATGATGCGTTCATCATCAGCAATAATTAATTTTAACATGAGACAAATCACCTCCGTATGGTGTGGAATAATAATGACAATATTTAAAAGTGAAGATTGGATACAAAAGGTCTAAGTCTGCTGTTTTGATATATCATCTGCTGTAAAGAGACTGAGCAGATTGCGGTTCCTCAAATATAAAAGGGAGTATTATGATCGCAATGGCCTTATCTTCCTCATTACGGAAGGAGAGGCCATAAGCATCTCCGAACAGCATTTGAATACGCTGGTTGATGTTCAGAAGACCAATTCCAAATCCATGGGAACTTTTGCTTCCGTTTTGAAGATTTTCCAGCAGATTTTCTTCAAAAGAGGATCCCTGATTTGCTACTTCGATGATAAGGAAATCTCCTCTCTGATAGGGATAGACAGAGATTTCGCAGGTTTCAGTCATCTCTTCCATACCATAGCGTATGGCATTTTCAAGCAATGGCTGTATTGTCAAAGGAAGAACCAGTGCGTTTTTTAAATTTTCTGTACATTCGGAGTCATAAAAACGAAACAGCAGACGCTCTTCAAAACGGATTTTCTGTATCGTAATATAATTATTAACAAGATTCAGCTCGTAATTTAAAGGCACCAGGGACTTTTCGTTGCTGAGAGTGGCGCGCAGTAAGGCAGCCAGAGACTGGACGATATTTGATATGGTATCATCCTTCAGCGCTTTGGCACGCCAGTTGACGGTTTCAAGTGTATTGTATAGGAAATGAGGATTAATTTGTGATTCAAGGGCTTTCAGACGGGCATCTCTATTTAAAATCTGATACCGGTAATTCGTATTTACCAGATGTTGAATACGTTCCACCATAGCGTCAAAACTTTGATGCAGTTTTCCTATTTCATCACTTCTCTGACTGTAGTCTATCCTGCTTTCAGGAAGTTAAAGTTCAGTTTGACTAAATATTTCCATTTTATGTAAAAGAAGTTCAAAATCCCTTACGACATAACGCATCATGATATGTGCAACGAACAATGATAAAAGCAGACCGGCCAAAAGAATGACTAGTATCAATTGAAAAACTGCAACGATAGACCGATTGATATCGTCATAGGGGATCAGATTTATGTAATTCCATTCATAGGAAGAAATACGGCTTCGTACTGCAAAATATTTGTGTCGGTTCTGTTTAATGATATCGTAAGGACGTTGCAGCTTTTCATACAGCAGTAAGGCCCAATCCTGAGAAATTCCTTCAGAATGGTAAATCAGCTTTTCATTGTCATAAATCAGGTAATGTCCGCTTTCATAGGTATTAACAGCCTGATTGGCATCTCCCACCAAATCGTCTAAATTTATAAATAAAAGCAGATATCCCAGTGGTTTTAAACTGAGATTTTCAGTTTTGGCAAAGGCGCAGCTGGGAGATAACATATACTGTGAAGCAGCTTATTTCCCCTGTTCAGGAAAGGCAGTAGCAGTCAATAATTCCGACCGGCCCCAGCATTTGAAGATTACTCTGGGCGGTGCCGCAAAGGAAGTGGATCTGGAGCCCTGCGGCAGCTGCATGATAGAAACAGAATCATAAAAGAAGCGCAGGTAAAAGAGATGGCAGAGTACAGATTTACAGATCAATGCTTTGAAAATGCTACGGAAAATGGAACATTAAAAAGGATCTGGGCCTCAGACCTCTATACGGAAGAGGCCGGGGCCGGATTCCTGCCAGAACGGGAGGACTGTGCCGGGGAAGATTTTTACACCGGAACAGCCGGATGGATTCCCGGAGGAAAAGGAAAGGAGGAAGAGAGCGTAACGCGCAGAGATTGCTCGGAAGGGGTGGAAATCAGCTGCGAATCGTACCCTCTGCGTTTTGGCGTACATACAGAGCATGCGGGCCGGTATAAGGTTACAGTGGAGATATGCGCAGGGAAGGATGGCCTGTCAGGTCTTACCTTATCCGCAGGACGGAGAAATATCGTGGATCGTGACATTTCTATTCCAGCAAACACCGTATATAGTAAAACTTTTTATTATGCTGTTTATCCATACCGTCCTGTAGTGCGTAAGGATGAACCGGTAACAGATTTTATGATCGGAATCAGCGTCATAGGAAAAGGCGCAAGACTCAGCCGGGTCTGTGTGGAATCCTGTGATGGAACCGGGGAGCAGGTTCCGGCTCTTTTTATTGGCGGCGATTCTACGGTACGGGACTATGAGGGACGTTACCCCTATAATCCTCTTACAAACGGAGGAAGCTGGGGCCATAATCTTTTGCAGTATCTGGACGGGATGGCAGTGTGCAATCAGGCACACAGCGGCTTGACGACCAACTGCTTCAGACAGGACGGTCACTGGGAGCTGGTAAAAGCAAATATCCGTCCGGGAGATGTATTTCTCTTTGGCTTCGGGCACAATGACCAGAAGCGCAGGAATTTAAAACCCTATGACCAGTTTGCTTCCAATGTTCGCCGTTATGTAATGGAAACCAGGAGACTGGGCGCTGTACCGGTGCTTGTTACCCCTATGAGCCGGATTCCGGTTCGGGACGAAAATGGCTGGTATGATCTTTTGGAAGCCCATGCAGACAGTATCCGCCGTGTAGGGAGGGAAATGAACGTCCCTGTAATTGACCTCCATAGCCTGACCTTTGAGAAATTCTGCTCCATGGGGCCGGAGATATGCCAGAATTATTTTAATGATACAACGCATGTAAATGATTACGGCGGAGTCCTTCTGGCCGATATGATGGTAAAAGAGGTACGGAGGCTGAGAATTGAGCCGCTGTGCAGTCATATGAACCATACCGTTTTTGGTGGCTGGGAACCGGATTTGTTCCTTCGTCCTCAGGGACAGGTAGAAAGCAGCAAGATCGAGGAACGTCCTAATCTGAGCATGGATCTGCCGGAGCTTCCCTATGAGGACTGCCGCAGCCTGCCCGGGGAGGATGTGGAAATGCTTAAGCAGGCGATGAAATACGGTCTTTTAGACCCCTGCGTGCGATATCTCCATCCTCTGGAGGAAATGCCCCGGGCGCAGTTTGTATTTCTGTTCCTGAAAGCAGTGAAACCAATGCTCAGACGCCCCTGTCAGGGTGAGTACTGTGACTTAAGCCGTTATGAGTATGATGCGGAGCAGATTCAGGCAGCCTGGGATGAAAACCTTATTGATCCAGAGACTACGCCGGATGATCGCTTCCGTCCAGATGATCCGCTGACACTGGGAGAACTCATAAGCTTTACTGTCAGGGCACTCCGCCCCAAACAGCAGAGAAGCATTGGAAGTTTGGAATGCATCCGGGAGGCAAGAAAACTGGGATGGATCAAAGATACCTGCCAGGATATGAACCGAATTGTAACCAGAGCAGAGGCAATCCAAATGACAGTAAATTTGTACTGTGAAAAATTTACATAATTCTTCGTAAATTGGGCGATTTTTACAGGGGATGGGGAGAATTTTCCATATTGGGAATGCAACCCACTTAACAAGAGATTAAAATTATGTTAATATTAAGCATATCTGGAAATGATTGTAAACGACATTGAAAAATGGATAATTATTCCGGATATGCTTTTATCGTATGGTATGAAAAGCGGTTCAGGCCGCAGGAGGGAGGAATGTCAAAATGACAGACGATAAGTGTATTTTCTGCAAAATTGCAAACGGAGAGATACCGTCCGCAACGGTATATGAAGATGATATGTTTCGGGTTATTCTGGATTTGGGACCGGCGACCAGAGGTCATGCCCTGATTCTGCCTAAGCAGCATTTTACGGATGTATGCGCATTGGATGAAAAAACAGCTGCAAAAGTGCTCACGATAGGAGCAAAGGTCGGCGCAGCGATGAAAGAAGGATTAGGCTGTGCAGGTTTTAACCTGGTTCAGAATAATGGAGAGGCAGCCGGACAGACCGTGATGCATTTTCATATGCATGTGATCCCCCGCTATGAGGGAGGACCAAATATAGTCAGCTGGACACCCGGAGCTGCTTCCAGAGATGATCTTACAGGGCTGGCAGAAAAAATAAAAGGCAGTTTTCAAAAGCAGGAATGATTAAGAAGATGGATGAAAAAGCCAGAAGGCGGTTTGAGCAGATGTATCTGGAGTATGAAGGTACCGTCCGCAGACTTGCCTATGGATATAATATTCCTGTAGATTATATAGACGACATCGTTCAGGATACATTTGTTTCTTATGCCCAGTATGATTATTCTCTGGAGCAGACAGAAACGGGCAAGAGGATACTTCTTGGCCGGATTGTGAAAAGCCGCTGTGTAGATTACCGCAGAAGGCTTGAAAACAGGACCTGTGAGGATGTAGATAATGATGATTTTATAATGGAGGACTTCAGGATACAGAATAGAAAGCAGAGTATTCCAGATTATGTAGCCAGTAAAGAGCGATGTATCGCCATACTGGATGCCATTGAGAATATGCCTGATAACTGGCAGAAGGTGGCAAATTTAAAACTGATACAGGGACGGCCCACAGAGGAGGTATGCCAGATCCTGAATATTTCAGAAAAGGCCTGTTACTCCAGAGTGAGCCGTATCAGAAAACATATGGAAACCCTTCTCAGAAATGAAATGTGGCCGTAGAAGCGATTATTTTCCTTCGGAACATTCATTGATCAGCGTCATGATGGTTTCCACTGCATGGTTTAATTTACTTGTTTCCATGGCGCTGATATAGGAGGAACGATTGGCATAAAGTTCAGTTACTGCTTCACAGAGACTATCATCTGTGATGGCTTCCTCCTCTAAAACCTTGCTGAAGCCCTGCTTTGCAAAGGAATTTGCATTTAAGATCTGATCGCCCCGGCTGGCAGCTGCGGACAGTGGGATCAGCAGATTGGGCTTGCGAAGGGCTAAAAGCTCGCAGATGGAGTTGGCTCCGGCTCTGGAAATAACGATATCTGCCGCTGCAAAGAGGTGTTTTAACGGGGCGTCTACATACTCATACTGCACATATCCCTCGGTGCCGATGAGTGATTCATCCAGATTGCCCTTACCGCAGATATGTATGATCTGGAAAGAGGGCAGAAGACGGGGCAGTATACGGCGCACAGCGGTGTTGACAGCCACAGATCCAAGACTGCCTCCTATGATCAGCAGGACCGGTTTCCCCTCTTTTAAGTGCGCATAAGCCAGTCCGGAAGCCCGTTCTCCCTTTAAAAGCTCTGCGCGGATGGGAGAGCCGGTGAGAACTGCCTTGTCGGCGGGAAGATATTTCATGGTTTCGGGAAAATTGCAGCAGACTCTTGCGGCAGAGGGGATGCAGATCTTATTTGCCAGTCCCGGCGTCATATCAGATTCATGGATAATGGTGGGGATTTTATAGTGTTTCGCGGCCAGTACAACCGGAACAGCTACAAATCCGCCTTTTGAAAATACAACATCCGGCTTATAGCGTTTTAAGAGGCGTTTTGCTTCGGCATAGCCCTTGATCACACGGAACGGATCTGAAAAATTTTTCAGGTCAAAATACCGGCGCAGCTTACCGGAGGAGATCCCGTCATAAGGAATGCCTGCATTTTCAATAAGTTTTCGCTCTATTCCCTGATAAGAACCGATATAACGGATCTCATACCCGGCTTCCTTAAGAGATGGAAGCAGGGCCAGGTTTGGAGTGACATGGCCGGCAGTGCCGCCGCCGGTCAGAATGATTTTTTTCATAATTGACCTCCTGAATGAGTATCTGTAACAGCACGGAAAACAGAGGTGCTATAGTATTATAGTAAGCGTTAACTGCAAAAAGTCAACCCTAAAGCATCAGGGAACTTAAGGAGATTTGGCAAACAGAGGTGACCCGTGGAAAAATTTAACAGCAAAAAACCAGATCAGAATGATAATATGCAGAGAGAGCCGGGAGAAATAAGCGGTTTTTCAGATGAACAGATTTTAAGGGAGTTTGAGGAGGCTATGAAAAGTACGATTCCTCTGCCTCCTCCACCGGAAAATGAATTTGATCAGATCTGCCAGCGGATAGAAAAGGAAAATAGAATGGAACAGATTGACGGATCTTTAAGAAATATTATTTTAGTGTAAGAAAGGACACACCCTATGCAAAACCTAAAAGAAAAATTTCAGCGTTTTATGATCGGCCGATACGGCGCAGACCAGCTGGGAAGAGTTCTGTCGATTGTAATTGTCATATTGGCAGCAGTAAGCTTCTTTATACGTTCCTACTGGTTTGGCTCATTGATCCGCAGTGTGCTGATCGTCCTTTTGGCGATTCTTTATTTTCGGATTTTTTCCCGGAATATTACCAGGCGCAGTCAGGAAAATAATGCGTATCTCCGCCTGCATTTTCAGGTTTCAGAGCGCTTAAAAGGCTGGCGCTTCCATCTGGAGGAGAAACGCAGATATAAGATTTTCAGCTGTCCAGGCTGTAAACAGAAGATTCGTATTCCCAGAAATCACGGGAAAGTCAGCATTCACTGCCCCAAATGTGGCCATGATTTTATAAAAAACACAGGCGCGAAAAAATAGACTGTAGTACCGGAAAAGCAAAGACTGCTTTTGCCGGTATTTTTTTGCTGTTTTTCCATAAATCGCGTTAGTTTACACAGAATTTACAAAACTTATACCTTTCCTTGCTTTCTCTCAATGTAAAACTTTTGTATACTCCTCCATGTAACGAGGAACACAAAACAATGAAAATAAAGCGCAGAGAGCAAAGCGGAGGAAAGAATATTATGAGAAAGAACAGCAAAATGATTCTGGCAGCAGTTGGTACAGCAGTGATGGCAGCAGGTATGCTGGCAGGCTGCGGAAGTTCATCTAAAGAGACAACAGCAGCACAGACAACGACAGCGGCAGACAGCAAGGCTGCAGATACCACAGAAGCAAAGAAAGAGGAGAAAACAGAGACTGCTACAGATTTAAGCGGAACCATCAGCATGGTAGGTTCTACTTCTATGGAGAAGTTCGCAAATGCACTCAGCGAAACATTCATGGAAAAATATCCTAAGGTCACTGTGACGGCAGAGTTTGTAGGCTCCGGTGCAGGCGTTGAGGCAGCTGCAAATGGAACAGCAGATATCGGAAACGCTTCCAGAAACTTAAAAGACGAGGAAAAAGCAAAGGGAATCGCTGAGAATATAGTAGCAATTGACGGTATTGCAGTGGTTGTTGATCCTTCTAATACGGTAGAAAATCTGACAAAGGATCAGCTGGCCGACATTTATGACGGAACAGTAACTAACTGGAAGGATGTAGGCGGAAATGACGCTCCGATCGTGGTAGTAGGCCGTGAGTCCGGATCCGGTACCAGAACCGCTTTTGAAGAACTGTTAGAGCTGGAAGATAAGTGCAAATATGCAAATGAGCTGGACAGCACAGGAGCTGTAATGGCAAAAGTAGCTTCTACTCCGGGTGCTGTAGGATATGTATCTTTGGATGTTCTGGATGATACAGTAAAGGCTTTGAAGCTGGAGGGATCTGAGCCAACAGAAGAGAATATCAAGGCAGGAGATTATTTCTTAAGCCGTCCCTTCGTAATGGCTACCAAGGGCGAGATTTCTGAGCAGAATGATTTGGTAAAGGCTCTGTTTGATTTCATTTATTCTGAGGAAGGCGCTGAGCTTGTAAAGTCCGTAGGACTGATCTCTGTAGAGAAATAATCCGGCCGGGAAAGGAGACGAATCTGCAATGACAACGGAAACCTGTTCCATACGTTCCAATCATGGCAGCAAGTCCGGCGTAGAAAAAGCTGCACAGGTGATTTTCACCGCCTGCGGCTTTTTCGCTGTTCTGGCTGTTGCATCCATTACATTGTATATGATTATCAGCGGCACTCCCGCTCTATTTCAGGTAGGTCTTACAGATATCCTGTTCGGTTCTGTGTGGAAGCCGGATGCCGCAGATCCCAGCTTTGGTATCTTATATGTTATCCTAACTTCTATTGTGGGTACCTTTCTTGCGATTCTGATCGGAGTTCCCATTGGTGTGATGACCGCTGTGTTTCTGGCGGAAATCGCACCGAAAAAGATTGCATCTGTAGTGCGTCCGGCAGTAGAACTTCTGGCTGGAATTCCATCAGTTATTTATGGACTTCTTGGTATTCTGATTTTAAATCCGCTGATGTATAAGCTGGAGCTGATTATTTTTAAGGGAACGGATCATCAGTTTACTGGAGGAGCAAACCTGATTTCCGCAGTACTGGTGCTGGCTTTGATGATTCTTCCTACAGTGATCAACATCAGCGAGTCCGCTCTGAGAGCTGTGCCCCTGCACTTCAGAAGCGCTTCTCTGGCAATGGGCGCTACCAGAATCCAGACCATTTTCCATGTGGTGCTTCCGGCGGCCAAGTCAGGTATTATCACAGCTATTGTACTGGGAACGGGACGCGCCATTGGAGAAGCTATGGCCATCAGTCTGGTATCCGGAAGCTCGGTAAACCTTCCGCTGCCCTTTAATTCTGTTCGTTTCCTGACAACCGCTATTGTGGCTGAGATGGGATACGCTTCCGGTCTCCACAGGCAGGTGCTTTTTACGATCGGACTTGTACTTTTTGCATTTATTATGCTGATCAATATCAGCCTTACAGGAATTCTTAAGAAGGGAGATAAGAAAAATGACAGGTGAAGCAGCCGTCAGGCTTAATAAATATTCTGAAGTCAGGGAAAGCATTTATGGAAAGCATGTCCGTTCGTCAGATATGCTGCTCACAGGTCTTATTTATGGCTGTACCGCTGTTTCTCTGCTTATTCTTGTGGGCATTCTGGGATATACATTTGTAAGAGGAATTCCTCATGTAACCTGGTCTTTTTTAAGCACTGCTTCCAGTGCGGTCAAGGGAACCTTTGGTATTCTGGGAAATATTATTAATACGATCTACATAGTAGTAATTACGCTGTTGATCGCTACTCCCATTGGCGTAGGTTCTGCTGTTTATTTGAATGAATATGCAAAGCCGGGAAAGGTTGTCCGGATGATTGAATTTACGACAGAAACGCTTTCAGGTATTCCTTCCATTATCTTTGGACTTTTTGGAATGGTATTTTTTGGAAATACCATTGGTCTGGGTTATTCCATTCTTACCGGTTCCCTGACTCTGACACTGATGATTCTGCCTCTGATTACAAGAACCACTCAGGAAGCATTAAAGACGGTCCCTGACAGCTACCGCCACGGCGCGCTGGGAATCGGAGCCACCAAATGGTATATGATCCGGACCATTCTTTTGCCCAGCGCCATGCCGGGCATCGTTACAGGCGTCATTCTGGCCATCGGACGTATCGTAGGAGAATCGGCGGCTCTCCTGTTTACCGCAGGAAGCGGTTATTATCTGCCGAAAAATCTTCTTGCAAAGATTTTTGAGTCCGGAGGAACGCTGACGATTCAGCTGTATCTGTTTATGCAGAAGGCAAAATATAATGAGGCATTTGGAGTAGCTGTGGTACTTCTGATAATCGTTCTGGGTATTAACGGTCTTGCAAAATATTTGTCCCATCGCTTTAATGTGGAAACCCGATAAGCGCCGGAGGCAGTCAAAAGGAGAAAAACTGTGGAAAACAAGGTAAAAATCTCCGCACAGAATCTGAATCTGTACTATGGAGAAAATCATGCTTTAAAAAATATTAATCTGGATTTATATGAAAATAGGATTACAGCCTTTATCGGGCCTTCCGGCTGCGGAAAATCAACCTTTTTAAAAACATTGAACAGAATGAATGATCTGGTTCCAAATGTGAAAATCGAGGGAACCGTTCTCCTGGATGATGAAAATATCTATGATTCCCAGGTAGATACGACTCTTTTGCGCAAAAAGGTGGGAATGGTTTTTCAGCAGCCCAATCCATTTCCAATGAGTATCTATGACAATATTGCTTATGGCCCCAGGATTCACGGGATTAAAAATAAGGCCCAGCTGGACGAAATCGTGGAGAGAAGCCTGCGTGGAGCGGCCCTTTGGGATGAGGTTTCAGACCGGTTAAGGAAGTCGGCCCTGGGATTGTCCGGCGGCCAGCAGCAGCGCCTGTGCATCGCAAGGGCATTGGCGGTAGAGCCGGAGGTTCTTCTCATGGATGAGCCTACATCTGCCCTGGATCCCATTTCCACGTTGAAGATTGAGGATCTGATGGATGATTTAAAGAGCAGATATACAGTGGCTATTGTAACTCATAATATGCAGCAGGCGGCCCGTATTGCAGATTATACAGCCTTTTTCCTTGTAGGAGAGGTGGTAGAATATGCTTCTACAAACGAATTGTTTACCATGCCAAAGGATAAGCGTACAGAGGACTATATTACAGGACGTTTCGGCTGACAGACAGCAAAACCGCGGCGGAAAGGAAAAGATATGACAGTTCGCATTACTTATGAACATGAGTTGGAAGAGTTGAACAAAGATTTAAGGGAAATGGCGTTCATGGTGGAAAAGGCCATTGAGCAGACATTTGTGGCTTTTGAGGATCAGAATTATACATTGGCAGAAGATGTGATCAAGGGGGACCGGACGGTTAACGATATGGAGCGGGCTATAGAATCCCGCTGTCTGTCTCTGATCCTGCGCCAGCAGCCAGTTGCCTGTGACTTGCGTCAGATCTCTACGGCATTGAAAGTAGTGACAGACCTAGAGAGAATCGGTGATCACGCTTCTGATATAGCAGAGCTGATCTTAAGGATAAAGAGTGAGCATGCCTACCACATTGTAAAGCACCTTCCGCAGATGGCAGAGGAGGCCAGAAAAATGGTTCACGATGCGGTAGAGGCCTTTATTTCCCAGGATCTGGAAGAAACTGCAAAAATCATCCGTATGGATGACCGAGTAGACAGCCTGTTTAATCAGGTAAAGACAGATGTGATCAGCCTGCTGAAAACATCGCCGGATCAGGCAGACCAGGGGATTGATCTTTTGATGGTTGCCAAATATCTGGAGCGCATCGGAGACCATGCCGTAAATGTGTGCGAATGGACCGAGTTTTCAAAGACAGGTGCTTTGAAGCATGTGAGGATCATGTAACAGAAACCGTTTTAATATCAAAAATGCCAGCCCCGCAAGCGAAAACGGAGCTGGCGTTTTTCATATCATTATTCGCCAAACACAGCCTTATAATCTGCCTGGAATTTTGCAATTCCCTGATCGGTAAGGGGATGCTTTGTCATCTGCTCCAGCACCTTGTAGGGAACGGTAGCGATATCTGCTCCGGCCTTGGCGCAGTCGATCACATGGATCGGATTACGCACGCTGGCTGCAATGATCTCTGTTTCGATATTGTGCATCTGGAAAATCTCCGTGATATCGTAGATCAGGTCAATGCCCGGCATGGAGATATCATCCAGACGGCCTAAGAAAGGAGATACATAAGTCGCTCCTGCTCTGGCGGCCAGCAGTGCCTGTGCAGCAGAAAATACCAGAGTAACATTTGTTTTAACGCCTTCTGCAGAAAGCACCTTTACAGCCTTTAAGCCTTCTACGGTCATGGGGATTTTTACAACCATGTTTGGATGGATGGCAGCGATCTCGCGGCCTTCTGCGATCATGCCTTCTGCGTCTGTGGTGGTAGCTTTTACCTCGCCGCTGATAGGGCCGTCTACGATGGATGTGATCTCAGAGATTACTTCCTTAAAGTCGCGGCCTTCCTTGGCGATCAGAGACGGATTGGTTGTAACTCCGCAGATGATCCCCATATCATTTGCCTTGCGGATGTCTTCTACATTAGCAGTATCAACGAAAAACCTCATAAACAAAATCCTCCTCAAATTGCTGTATTTCATACTGGTTTATACATTCATTATAGCGCCATACAGCACAATGTCAAGCATAATATCGCAAAAAAATGCGTTAATTTGCGCAAAAATAAAATTATGTGAATACATAAATTATTAAAAACGCAAACTAACGCACGCATCAAAGAGAAAATAACGCAAACAAGCGCAAAAAGAGCGAAGAAGAGGCTTTACAGGCCGTTTTTATATAAAATCCAGTCCTCGGTTCCGGTACCCCAGTGCCATCTCGCCTTCTACAGAGCCGTCTGTAATAAGGGCTGTAAAGGCTTCGATTCCGCACACATGATATCGTGATACGGTATTCAGCTTCACGGGATCCACCAGAGCGATGACCCGCCTGGAGGACCGGATCAGCTGGCTCTTGATACTTACCTCTTCAGGATAGGGAATCGTCATGCCGTATTCGGGGTGTACGGCATAAACGCCCATAAAACACAGATCCGGGTGGTAGGCGGCTGCCTGAGCAGCTGCCGTTTCCCCTACGGTTGTCATGGAATCCTTTAACATATCCCCACCCAGAACGATCACCTTTACCTGCTCCTTCATGGAGCACACATGGGCGATGCTGTAGCTGTTTGTTAAAACCGTAAGCTTCATATCGGAAGGGATGTTCTTAGCAAACTGCAGATTGGTGCTGCTGCCGTCAATGGCTACCAGCTGGTCGGGTTCCAGAAAGCTCAGGGCTCTCTCAGCGAGCTTCTGCTTCAGCTCTACGTCTGCCTCTTCCCGGTCGAAAAAACCGATGACCGGACGTTCCAGAGGGATTGCTCCTCCAAACACCCGTTTTAGCAGTCCTTTCTGATCCAGATCCAGCAGATCTCTGCGGACCGTATCCTCGGAAACCTTAAGGTCGGCCGCCAGCTGGCTTACCACAACCTTTCCCGATGTATGAAGCTTATTTAAGATCTGTGCCTGTCGTTCTTCTTTCAGCATAAAATTTACTCCTGTGTGCCTGCCTTTTCACGGAGCAGGATTTCAATGTAAGCAAGGATCAGCGGGGCTACGCCTTTTGCCTCATTTTTTACAATGGGCTCTCTCATATAGTAGTCAAAGGTGCCTTCCCGCATTTCTTTATTCCCAAGTCCTGCAACCAGGCAGATGCCGCCTAACTGCAGTTCTCCGTTTTCTTCGGAGAGATACGTTTTACAGATTCCGGTAAATGCTTTTTCGCCAAAGGCAAAATAGCTTTCATCCAGATAGCCCAGACGCACGCTCTTCATAATAGCGTAAGCAAAGATGGCGGAGCCGGAGGTTTCCAGATAGTTTGGCTTAATGCGGCCTCTGTTTACGACCTGATACCACATACCGGTTTCCTTGTCCTGATAGGGCAGCATGGCGTCGATCAGTTCCTTATAAATAATACCCAGCTTTTCCTTCTCCTGAGCCATGGATTCTGGCATTACCTCCATGGTATCGATCAGGGCCATAGCATACCAGCCCAGTGCGCGCAGCCAGAAATTGTCTGACAGGCCTGTGACGGGATCGCACCAGAAGGATTCTCTGGAATCATCGTATGCGTGGTAGTACAGGCCGTTGCGTGTGTCTTTCATGAGGTCATATACATGAAGGAACTGCTCAAAGGAGTCCCGGCAGTTGGCGCTGTTATTATAGGTTACTTCGTACTGCATATAGAAGGGCTGGGCCATATACAGGCCGTCCAGCCAAATCTGGTTTGGATAGATCATCTTGTGCCAGAAGTTGCCGGTGGAGGTTCTTGGCTGTCCTTTCAGCTGGCTGTATACCGTGTCAATGGCTTTGCGGTACTTCTCCCGCCCGGTAAGCTCATAGAGATCAAAAAGGGTTTTGCCGGCATTTACATTGTCCAGGTTATATTCCTTTGGATCATAGGAAGTGATGGAGCCGTCCTCTTGTACAAAGTAGTCGATAAAGGCGTCGGCAAATTCCAGGTATTTTTCGTTTTGGGTAATATGGTACAATTCAAGAATTGCCTTGATCATGCAGCCATCGATATAGTTCCAGGTAGAAGGCGCTCCATTTTTGAGCTTTTCAATATTCCAGACAGGAGCCTGGGGCGTGCTTTTTTTCAGCAGCTGGTCAATGTAATTGTCTAAAATCCGTATCATAAATTTAGATTCTCCTTTTATCCTTATTAAATTGTACCACAAACTGCAGTGCTTTCGAAGACAGCAGAGAGAAAAAAGGCTGTAAACGTTTGCATGCAAAAAACAGGTAATAAGTGCCATTATATATTAGGGAGGCCTGAAAAAGTTTTGGCGAAAAATACCTGTATTTCTATGTGATATATGAATTCCTGCTTTAAAACCATATTATCATAAAAAAGTAAATAATAAAACTGGATATAATGCACAAAAAAAGCGCGTTAAAATATACACAATACATAATTGACAACTGAAAATAATAATGCTATGATGAAAACACCTAAAGAAATGAGCACGTTTACTTAAAAGCATACAAAAATGTAAATGCTTACCTAGGAAATGTGCATAATTTTTTGATTAACGTTGCAAACCTTTGCAAAATGTGTATGTGAAGGGGAAAAGAAAGGGAGAGAGTAATAATGAAGAGAAATTTCAAAAAAGCAGTATCTCTGGCTCTGGCATCTACCATGGCATTATCTCTGGCAGCCTGCGGCGGTACATCCGCATCTACAGACACAGCTGCAGCAGGTAAGGCTGAGAGCGGCGATGGCGCAGCAAGCAATGAGGAGGTTACCTTAAAGTTTTCATGGTGGGGCGGTGATGCCCGTCATGAGGCAACAGAGAAGGCAATCGCAGCTTTCATGGAAAAGTATCCAAACATCAAGGTTGAGGCTGAGTATGGCGCATGGACCGGCTGGGAAGAGAAGCAGGCTCTGGCGATCCAGGGCGGCAATGCAGCTGACGTAATGCAGATCAACTGGAACTGGATTACATCCTACAGCGGAAACGGCAAGAATTTCGTAAATCTGGACGAGTACAGCGATGTGATTGATTTTACACAGTTCGATCAGGAGGTTCTGGATCAGTGTAAGGCGGACGGAAAGCTGATGGCAGTTCCGATTTCCCTGACAGGCCGTCTGTTCTACTGGAACAAGACCACATTTGATGAGATTGGATGCGAGCTTCCTACAGACGAGGCATCCTTACTGGCAGCCGGCGAGGCATTTAAGGCATATGGCGACGATTATTATCCTCTGGCACTGGGCGAGTACGACCGTGCGATCTTCCTGGTATACTACTTAGAGAGCAAGTACGGCAAGGCCTGGGTAGAGGACGGAGCCGTTCAGTATACAAAGGAAGAGATCCAGGAAGGTATGGATTTCATCACAAAACTGGAAGAGAATCATGTAATTCCTACTCTGGCTACAATCCAGGGCGATATGGCAGACTCTCTTGACAAGAACGCTAAGTGGATCAACGGTAAGTATGCAGGTATCCTTGAGTGGGATTCCTCTGTAAGCAAGTTCCAGCAGGCAATCGCAGAGAGTACGGATAAGCCTGGACAGGAGCTGGTAATCGGCGACTTCATCAAGTTCGGCGATCATGACGGTGGATTCACAAAGGTATCCATGGCATTTGCGGTTGCAGCAAATTCTGAGCATCCGAAGGAAGCAGCTATGCTGATCAACTTCCTGTTAAATGAGGATGAGGGTATCGAAATTTCCGGTACTGAGAGAGGTATCCCATGCTCCAAGAAGGCCATTGAGGTTCTCAACGAGAAGGGGATTGGCGACGAGATGGTTAAGGAAGCAAATGCAAAGGTAACTGCATACAGCAAGTTCCCTCTGGATCCCTACTTTGAGCATAATGACTTAAAGGCTAACCCTGACGGCGTATACTACAAGGTATTCGGTAAGCTGTCCGCAGGCAACACAACATCTGCAGAGGCTGCCGAGGAACTGCTTAAGGGCATTGATGAGTGCTACAGCAACTACTAATCCGTAAGAAATAAACGGCAGCGTCCCTTTCAGACGCTGCCTCCCTTTAAGGGGAACAGCGAATATGACAGAAAAAGAAATCAGAGAAGCAGTTAAAAGCAAAGAAAATTACAGCAGTATTGTTACTTATTTTAAAACACAGAAAACTCTCGGCGAGGCCGATCTGGTCTTGCTGATCGACATGATAGAGGAGATGTCTCCGGAGATCTACGAGCATTACAGAGCGCTCCAGGACATGTTCCGCGAAGGCATAAGAAAACATCTGGAAGCATCTCCAAAGGCTTCCGGCGAGCAGCTCGCATACGCCATAAAAAAGGGCTGCGCCCTGGGAACTCTCCTGGCAGAAAAGTATGCGGACCGCGTATAAAAGTACGAAATATTATGGAGGTAACCGTATGAAAAACAAGAAAGGATTCTGGGCGCTGAATATCGGCCTTCTGTACATCCTGCCCTGGCTGGTTGGTTTTATCCTGTTTAAGGTATATCCCTTCCTTTCATCCCTTTTTTACAGCTTCACCAACTACGACCTTTTCAATGGCATTACCAAGTACGGCATGATGAATTACGAGAAGATCTTTACGGATCCCGATATCATCCGCGCCTTTGTGGTAACGTTTAAATACGCCATTTTTGACGTGCCCTTAAAGCTGATGTTCGCTCTGTTTATTGCCTACATCTTAAACTTTAAGTTAAAGGGCGTAAACTTCTTCAGAACCGCTTACTACATCCCTTCTATTCTGGGCGGCTCCATCGCGATCGCTATCCTGTGGAGAGCTGTATTTAACACAGACGGTCTGATCAACACTGTTTTAGGTGCGTTCGGTATCCCGGAGATTAACTGGATGGCCGGGGACATGAGCGCCCTGATGGTAATCGTACTTCTCCGTGTATGGCAGTTCGGTTCCGCCATGGTTATCTTCCTGGCAGCCTTAAAGGGTGTGTCTGAGGATCTTTATGAGGCGGCTTCCATCGACGGTGCCGGCAAGTGGACACAGTTCTTTAAGATTACCGTACCCCTGATCACACCGGTTATTTTCTACAACCTGGTTACCCAGTTATGCCAGGCATTCCAGGAGTTCAACGGACCGTTCCTTGTAACCAAGGGCGGACCAAACGGAGCAACCACTCTGATCTCCATGCTGATCTACAACAACGCATTCCTCCGCCACAAGATGGGTATGGCAAGTGCCCAGGCGTGGATCCTGTTCTTGATTACCATGACTATGACCGTTGTTGCATTTATCAGCCAGAAGAAGTGGGTTTACTATTCAGATGAGGATGGGAGGTAGAATCAGATGACAAGAGAAACAAGAAGAAAAATCAGTACTGTGATCCGCTACACCCTTCTGATCCTGGTAGGGATTATTATGGTGTATCCTCTGATCTGGATGGTGGGAGCAACCTTTAAGACCAACTCCGAGATTTTCACCAGCGCATGGTTTATCCCGAAGAATCCTGTATTCGACGGCTATGACAACGCATTTAAGAGCTACGGCGGAAAAATCGATCTGGTTAAATCTCTGATCAATACCTATAAGATTGTTATACCGAAGGTTATCTTTACCGTTGTATCCGCAACGATTACAGCATATGGCTTTGGACGTTTCAACTTTAAAGGAAAGAACATCTTTTTTGCACTGCTTATGTCTACCCTGTTCCTTCCTCAGGTTGTATTAAACGCACCTCAGTACATCATGTTCAACAAGTGGAAGTGGGTAAATACCTACCTGCCTCTGGTTATCCCGTCCTTATTTGCAGCTGATACCTATTTTGTATTTATGCTGATCCAGTTCTTACGAGGCGTACCAAAGGAGCTGGAGGAGGCAGCCAAGATTGACGGCTGCAACACCTTAAAGACACTGTGGTATGTAATCGTGCCTATGTTAAAGCCGTCACTGGTATCCTGTGCGCTGTTCCAGTTCATGTGGACCAACAATGACTTCCAGGGCCCGTTGATCTATATCGCTGATATGGATAAATATACCAACTCCGTATATCTGCGTATGTCTATGGACGGCGATGTAGGCTTCCAGTGGAACCGGATTCTGGCAATGTCCTTGATTTCCATTATTCCTTCCCTGGTGGTATTCTTCTGCGCCCAGGATTCCTTTATTGACGGTATCGCAGCCGGCGGTGTAAAGGGTTAAATGTTACATGGTACATTAAAAAACGGAGGATTCTCTTTCGGGGGATTCCTCCATTTTTGTTAAAGGAGACAGTTATGGAATTAAAAGTAATCTACAAAAATGCAAGATGCGCGGTAATTGAAATTGAAGACGGAGGACGCTACCATACAGCCTCTTCCTGGACTATCTACTTAAATCACAAAGAGGCGGTAAAAACAGATAAGGCGGTCACCAGCCTGTATCATCTGACTCCCGATACCCAATACGAAGTAGAGGCGGTCAATGAGGCCGGAGAGAGGATTATGTCCTACTTTGCTACAGACTATGAGTTTGTTACCTTAAATGTCCGCGACTTTGGCGCAAAGGGAGACGGGGAGAGCGATGACACGATTTTTATCCAGGCAGCGATCATGGCCTGCCCGAAAGAGAGCCGTGTGCTGATCCCGGCAGGAACCTACCGGATCTCTTCTCTGTTCCTTAAGGATGATATTTCCATTGAGCTGGACGAGGGGGCCGTATTGTCTGCTTTTACAGACCGCAGCCGTTTCCCGGTATTTCAGGGAATGATCCAGAGCTATGATGAGAAAAAGGAGTACAATCTGGGTACCTGGGAGGGGAATCCCCTTCGTATGTTCACAGCCATCATTACAGGCGTAAATGTAAAAAATGTTGCCATCTACGGCCAGGGAACTATCGAGGGAAATGCAAATACGGAAAACTGGTGGAAGGATCCCAAGATTATGAACGGCGCGTTCCGTCCCAGAATGGTATTTTTAGAGCGGTGTGAACATGTGGTTCTCCAGGGTATCACGGTACAGAACAGCCCAAGCTGGAATCTCCATCCTTATTTTTCCGACAACCTTCGTTTCCTGGACATGAAGGTATTAAATCCAAAGGATTCTCCCAACACCGATGGCCTGGATCCGGAGTCCTGTAAAAATGTGGAAATTATAGGTGTATACTTCTCTCTGGGCGATGACTGTATTGCCTTAAAATCAGGAAAAATCTATATGGGATCTACCTATAAGCGTCCTTGTGAAAATGTAACCATCCGTCAGTGCTGTATGCGCGACGGCCACGGCTCCATTACCATCGGAAGCGAGATGGCCGGAGGTGTGAAGAACCTGACCGTAAGAGACTGTATGTTCCTTCATACGGATCGGGGACTGCGGATCAAGACCAGAAGAGGACGTGGAAAGGATGCGGTAGTTCAGGGTATTTTATTTGAAAATATCACAATGGATCATGTGATGACGCCCTTTGTAATCAACTGCTTCTATTTCTGCGATCCGGACGGCCATTCCGAGTATGTCCGCAGCAAGGAAGCCGGACCGGTGGATGAGCGCCTGCCGGAGATCGCTACCCTTACCTTTAGAAATATTGAGGCCAGAAACTGCCATGTGGCTGCTGCTTATATGTACGGCCTGCCGGAAAAGAAGATTGGACGGGTAGAGATGGAGCATGTGCGGGTAACTTATGCAGATGAACCTATGTGCGGCCAGCCGGCCATGATGGAGGGCTGCAGCAAGACCACCTGCCGCCAGGGAATCTATGCAAATAATATCGAAGAGCTTATATTAAAGGATGTGGAGATAAGCGGTCAGGAAGGGCCTGCAGTTGTCACAGAGAATATCGGCAATATGTAAAACGGAGGGGATAAAGTGGCAGTAACGATCAAGGATATCGCTAAAAAGGCTGGTGTTTCCTATTCAACGGTTTCCAGGGCCTTAAACGGAGTGGGGGGAGATTCTGAGACAAGAGGCAGGATCCGCCGTCTGGCGTCTGAAATGGGATATGTACCCAATCAGGCAGCGATCCACTTGAAAAAATCACGATCCTATGTGATCGGACTGTATTTTTCCACGATCAGCAAAATGACTTCTCCCTATGTGCTTCACGATGTACTTACAGGGGTTTACAGTATTACGGGAAGCAAGTATAATGTAGTGGTAAAGGGTATTGATATGCATGAACCGGGTACCTTAAATCCCAGCTATTTTGACGGGATCATTGTTCTGTCTCAGAAAAATGAGGATATGGAATTTATGAATGAGGTTCTGTCAAAGAGGATTCCCATGACGGTTATCTGCCGTTCCGTGGATATCGACGCGCCCAATGTGACAACAGACGAGGCCAGAGCCATGGAACGGGCCATGGATTACCTTTTGGATAATGGCCATCGGAAGCTGGCAGTCATCGAGGGAAGGCCGGAGCTGGATTCTACCCGCCTGCGCCACCGGGGCTGGCGGACCTCCATGCGCAAGCATGGGCTGGATCCCGATCAGGTGCCCATGATTAACGGAAACTACCGTTACGGGAGCGGCTACAGCGCAGCCAGACAGCTCCTTTCCTATGAGCCTACGGCAATTCTCTGCTTTAATGATGAGATGGCCTTTGGAGCAAGGACAGCGATCGATGAGGCGGGACTGTCTGTGCCCGGAGACGTTTCTCTGATCGGCTTTGATAACTGGGATTTGTCTGGTTATTCCGATATGCATCTGACTACGGTGGAGAGAAACATGGGCGATATCGCCAGAGAAGGCGCCAGAGTGCTTCTGCGCCGTCTGGATGATGGAATTGTGGATAACAGGAGAATTTATCTGGATAATAAGCTTATCATACGGGATACGGTACGGAACCTGAAGGAAGAATAGTCCGTGAACCGATTGCAGATCAAACAAAAGGAGAAGGCAGACATGAAAAAACTGGAAGAATATGTAAGAAGCATTCCCGATTTCCCGGAGCCGGGAATCATTTTCAGAGATGTAACCTCTATTTTACAGGATGCAGAGGGACTGCAGCTGGCAATAGACAGCCTGCGCTCCATGGTAAAGGAGCTGGATTATGACGTAGTCGTTGGGCCGGAGTCCAGAGGATTTATTTTCGGCGTACCGGTAGCCTATGCAGAGCATAAGAGCTTTGTGCCTGTGCGCAAAAAGGGGAAGCTTCCCTGCGAGACCATTTCTGCAGAGTATGAACTAGAATACGGCACTGCGGAGATCGAGATCCATAAGGACGCCATCCGTCCGGGCCAGAAGGTTGTAATCGTAGACGATCTGATCGCCACCGGAGGCACTACAGAGGCGATTATAAAGCTGATCGAACAGCTGGGAGGCCAGGTGGTAAAGATCTGCTTTGTAATGGAACTGGCCGGATTAAAGGGCAGAGAGAAGTTAAAGGATTATGCAGTGGACTCTGCAATCGTTTATGAGGGAAAGTAATTTTCCGTCTAGAAGCGTTCATTCTGTTGAAAAATGGGATGGACGCTTTTTTGAACACATATTTTTCACATTTTCCCCTGTGAAACTCTATTGACATTAAATTTTTAAGTCTGTATAATACCAAAAGTTAGGACGCTAACTATCTGAAAGCAGTGCATACGAAGAGGTGAAATGATGCAGGATATGGAATGCAGAATGGAAACAATGCATATGGGAAGGATGATCCATATGCTCTCTCATCAGTTAAAGCGCAGGAACATCCAGGAGGAGCTGATGGATGAGGGATTGACCGGGTCTCAGCGGCATATTATGAAGTTTATCCTTCTGGGGACCCTTCATACGGATGTGTATCAGAAGGATATCGAGGAAGAGTTCCGTATCCGCAAATCAACGGTAACAGGAATCCTGAAACTTTTGGAAAAAAATGGATTCATCAGGAGAGAAAGCGTTCCTCAGGATGCAAGGCTCAAGCGCATTGTGCCGACAGCCAGGGCGGAGGCACTGCGTCCTCAGATTTTAGAGCAGCTGGGGAGAACGGAAGCCCTTCTTATGGAGGGAATCCCGGAGCAGGAGCTTCATATCTGGCGCAGTGTGATGTGCCGGATGTTCGGCAATCTTGTAAAAGCGGAGGAGGAAGCGTCTAAAACAAATAAAAACATAAAGGAGGAAGAGGAAAAGGATGAATAAATTACTTTTAAAATCGGTCCGGGAATACAAAAAGCAGTCTATACTGACTCCCATATTTGTATTGCTGGAGGTGCTGTTAGAAGTTATGATCCCTATGGAAATGGCAAAGATCATTGACATTGGAATCGCAGGAGGCAATCTGCCTTACATCATCCAGAGAGGCTTCATACTGGTTGTGATGGCAATGCTTGCCCTGTATTTCGGCGTAACAGCCGGAAAGACGGCGGCAATCGCGGCGGCGGGATATGCAAAAAATCTGCGCCATGATATATTTTACAGGGTTCAGGAGTTTTCGTTTAAGAATATCGACCATTTCTCTACCTCAGGTCTTGTAACCCGTATGACTACGGATATTACCAATGTTCAGATGGCTTATATGATGAGCCTGCGCCTGTTAGCCAGAGCGCCCATCATGGTAGCTTTATCATGGGTTATGACTCTGACCATCAATCCAAAGATTGCGCTTCTATTTTTAGTTGTGATCCCCGTTCTGGGCGGCGCCCTGATTTTTATTGCGAAGAAGGCCCATCCCCATTTCGTAAAGGTTTTTGACGAGTACGATATTTTAAATAATTCTGTACAGGAAAATGTAAACGCTTCCAGAGTGGTAAAATCTTTTGTACGGGAAGATCATGAAATCGGTAAGTTCCATGATATATCCAAGTACGTTTACAAGCTTTTTACAAAGGCTGAAGGGATTGTGGCATGGAATTCTCCTGTAATGCAGACGGTAATTTATATAGTGATCATCCTTCTGGTAGCGATCAGCGGCAGGGGCATTGTCTTTGGAACCATGGAGACAGGAGAGATGACAAGCGTGATTGTCTATGCTATGCAGATCATGATGTCCCTGATGATGGTTACCTTCGTCTTTGTTATGCTCATGATTGCCGAGGCGTCCACAGACCGTATTACCAGTGTCCTTACGGAAGTGCCTGAAATGCAGGCAAAGGAGCAGGCGGTGAAGGAGGTTGCGGACGGGAGCATCACCTTTGAACATGTAGATTTCAGCTATGCAGGTGAGGGCGGCCCTCTTTCCTTAAAGGATGTAAATCTTTCCATCAAGCCGGGACAGACCGTAGGCATTATCGGAGGGACCGGAAGCTCTAAATCCACGCTGGTACAGCTGATCCCCAGACTGTATGACGTAACAAAGGGAAGCGTAAAGGTAGGCGGAATTGACGTCAGAGAATACGATCTGGAGGTTCTGAGAGATCAGGTTTCCATGGTGCTTCAGAAAAATGTGCTTTTCACGGGAAGTATTTATGAAAATATCCGATGGGGCAATGAAACGGCCTCCGATGAGGAAGTGGAGCGGGTATGCCGTCTGGCTCAGGCGGACGGGTTTGTGAAGGAGTTTCCTCACGGTTATGATACCATGATCGTTCAGGGCGGAAACAACGTATCCGGCGGCCAGAAGCAGCGTCTGTGTATTGCGAGAGCGCTGTTAAAGCGGCCTAAGATCCTGATCCTGGATGATTCTACCAGTGCGGTAGACACAAAGACGGATGCTCTCATCCGCAGGGCCTTCAGGGAAGAAATTCCCGATACCACAAAGATCATTATTGCCCAGAGAGTTTCCTCCATTGAGGATGCAGATCAGATCATTGTTCTGGATGAAGGACGGATCGTGGGCGTGGGTACTTCCAAGGAGCTTCTGCGCACCAATGAGATCTACCGTGAAGTATATGAGTCTCAGATGAAGGGAGGCGAAGAGAATGAGCAGTAAGAAACTACAGATTTCCCAAAACACGGCTCAGACCGCGAAGCGTCTTTTGAAATATGTGACAGAAACGTATAAGCTGCGCTTTTTTCTGGTATTTATCTGTATCTTTATCAGTTCCGGAGCAAGCATTTCCGTATCCCTGTCGCTGAAATTTCTGCTGGACGACTTTATTATCCCGCTGATCGGACAGCAGACGCCGGATTTTGCCGGACTGTACCGGGCGCTGGGAACACTGGCCTGTATTTTCGTTGCGGGTGTACTCGCCACCTTTACTTATACAAGACTGATGGTCTATATCGGACAGGGTGTGTTAAAACGGATCCGTGACGATATGTTTGAGCATATGCAGACCCTTCCGATCCGGTATTTTGATCAGAATACAACCGGCTCTATCATGAGTCTTTACACGAACGATACAGACACGTTGCGCCAGATGATCAGCCAGTCCATCCCACAGGCGCTGTCTTCCTTTTTTACTATCGTAGTAACTTTTATTTCCATGCTGGTGTTAAGCCCTGCTCTTACGGTGCTGGCTGTACTGGTTATTGTTGTGATGCTTTTCGTATCCAGAAAAATCGGAGGAAACAGCGGAAAATATTTTGTGCGCCAGCAGGTGGCGGTAGCGGACATAACAGGCTTTGTGGAAGAGCGGATGAACGGCCAGAGAGTGGTTAAGGTATTTAACCATGAGCGCAAATCCGAGGAGGAATTTGACAAATTAAATGAAGCGCTTTTTGAATGTGCTTCTCAGGCCAATACCTTCGCCAACATCATGGGGCCTGTGATCGGAAACATCGGAAATATGCAGTTTGTGCTTACTGCCGTTCTGGGCGGTTTCCTGTCTGTGATGGGAATCGGCGGCATTACCCTGGGTGTGATGGCCTCTTATTTACAGTTTACAAAGAGTTTTACCCAGCCCTTTATGCAGGTAGCCCAGCAGTTTAACTCCATTATCATGGCTCTGGCAGGCGCGGAACGTATTTTTGCCCTGATTGATGAGAAGCCGGAAAAGGATGAAGGCTATGTAACTCTGGTTAATGCCAGAAAGGATGCGGACGGGGTGATCTCCGAATGTAAGGAGCGTACCGGCATGTGGGCTTGGAAGCATCCCCACGGCGACGGCAGTGTGACCTATACGGAACTTACAGGCGACGTTCGGTTTGAGAATGTGACCTTTGGCTATGATGAGGAAAAGGTGATCCTCCATGATATCAGCCTGTTTGCAAAGCCCGGTCAAAAACTGGCATTTGTAGGCTCTACAGGAGCCGGAAAAACTACCATTACCAATCTGATCAACCGTTTTTACGATATTCAGGATGGAAAGATCCGCTATGACGGCATCAATATTACGAAGATCAAGAAGGACGATTTAAGGCGTTCTCTGGGAATCGTGCTTCAGGATACCCATTTATTTACAGGAACGATCCGGGACAATATCCGCTACGGAAAGCTGGACGCTACAGATGAAGAGGTATATGCGGCTGCAAAGCTGGCTCATGCGGATCAGTTTATCCGTATGCTGCCTCAGGGTTATGACACTATGTTAAGCGGAGACGGCGAGGAGCTGTCCCAGGGCCAGAGACAGCTCTTATCTATTGCCAGGGCTGCAGTGGCAGATCCGCCGGTATTGATCTTAGACGAGGCAACCTCCAGTATTGATACCAGAACCGAGAGTATTGTGCAGAAGGGTATGGACAATCTGATGAAGGGGCGCACCGTATTTGTGATCGCCCACCGTCTGTCCACCATCCGCAACAGCAATGCGATCATTGTGCTGGATCACGGTCGGATCATCGAGCGCGGCGACCACGAGGATCTGATCCGTTTAAAGGGAACATACTATCAGCTCTATACAGGAAAGCTGGAATTGTCATAGAGGCCCATTTGGCACTGACAGCATAAAATAAGCATATGGATTCAGGGATAACTGTACATGAAAAGGATGTATGGATATCCCTGAATTTTTATTTGTTTCGGTCATGGGCGCCATATTTTCAAGGACGGCCTTGCTTTTTCACAGAAATAAAATTATAATGATAACTAATTATTTCTAAGAAAAAGGTGACCACACATATGGGAAAAGAGGGAACAAAAGAAAAACTGGATATTGAACTGGAAGCGCCGGCTGATTTTACCAGTCCGGAGGTACTGTATCAGGATCTGATCCGCGCCATCCAAAAGTACCACCCGTCGGATGATCTTACCATGATCGAAAAGGCATATAAAATCGCTGATGAGGCTCACAAGGAGCAGAAGCGCAAATCAGGAGAGCCCTATATTATCCATCCGCTCTGCGTGGCGATCATTCTGGCTGATCTGGAAATGGATAAGGAGACCATTGCAGCAGGCCTTCTCCATGATGTGGTTGAAGATACCATTATGACCCTTGAGCAGCTGACAAAGGAGTTTGGCTCTGAGGTGGCTTTTCTGGTAGACGGCGTTACCAAGCTGACCCAGTTAAACTGGGATAAGGATAAGGTGGAGATCCAGGCGGAGAACCTGCGGAAGATGTTTCTTGCCATGGCAAAGGATATCCGCGTCATCATTATCAAGCTGGCAGACCGTCTCCACAATATGCGGACTGGAAAATACTGGAAGCCGGAGAAGCAGAAGGAAAAGGCTAGAGAGACGCTGGAGATTTATGCTCCCATTGCAGACCGTCTGGGTATTTCCAAGATTAAGATCGAGCTGGATGACCTGTCCTTAAAATTCCTCCATCCGGATGTGTATTACGATCTGGTAGAAAAGGTGGATCTGCGAAAGGACGCCAGAGAGGCCTTTGTCCAGTCCATTGTATCTGAGGTAAAGGAGCATATGGACGAGGCCGGTATCGAGGCTTCTGTAGGCGGAAGGGTAAAGCACTTTTTCAGTATCTACAAAAAGATGATCAAGCAGAACAAGACCCTGGATCAGATTTACGATCTTTTTGCCGTGCGCATCATGGTAGAAACGGTGAAGGACTGCTATGCGGCTCTTGGCGTGATCCATGAGATGTATAAGCCGATACCGGGGCGTTTTAAAGACTATATCGCCATGCCTAAGCCAAATATGTACCAGTCTCTCCATACTACGCTGATCGGCAGCACGGGACAGCCCTTTGAGATCCAGATTCGTACCTATGAAATGCACCGCACGGCGGAGTACGGTATTGCGGCTCACTGGAAATATAAGGAAAGCGGCAGCGGACAGGTCGCAGCAGGCAAGGAAGAAGAAAAGATGAGCTGGCTGCGCCAGATTCTGGAGTGGCAGAAGGATACGGACGATTCCAAAGAGTTTTTAAATATGGTAAAGGGCGATCTGGATCTGTTTTCCGACAGCGTATACTGCTTTACGCCCTCCGGTGATGTAAAGACCCTTCCAAGCGGCTCTACGCCCATTGATTTTGCCTACTGTATCCACAGTGCGGTTGGCAACAAGATGGTGGGAGCCAGAGTAAACGGAAAACTGGTTCCCATTGAGTATGTGATCCAGAACGGCGACCAGATTGAGATTGTCACCTCCCAGAACTGCAAGGGACCCAGCCGCGACTGGCTGAAGGTGGTAAAGAGCACCCAGGCGAAAAATAAGATCAACCAATGGTTTAAGACCCAGATGAAGGAGGACAACATCATCCGGGGCCGTGAGGCCGTAGAGCGTTACTGCAAGGCCAAGGGAATCAACTGGGCGGAGCTTGGAAAGCCGGAGTTCATGGAAAAGGTGATGCACCGGTATGCCTTTAAGGACTGGGATTCCGTGCTGGCCTCCATCGGTCACGGCGGCCTGAAGGAAGGCCAGGTCATCAACAAGATGATGGAGGAGCGGGAGAAGAAGCGCAAGCGTGAGATCACGGATGCAGACGTATTGGGTGGCATTGCCGACACAGACGGCCGTTCCGGAGAAGCGACGGTGCGCAAAAATAAGAGCGGCATTGTGGTGAAGGGACTTCATGACCTGGCAGTGCGTTTTTCACGCTGCTGCAATCCGGTTCCAGGCGATGAGATCGTAGGCTTTGTCACCAGAGGCCGCGGTGTGTCGATCCACCGTACAGATTGTATTAATGTGATCAATCTTCCTCAGGAAGAGAGAGCCCGTTTGATCGACGCAGAATGGCAGGTGGCGGAAACAGCGGGAAGTACGGAGCAGTACTCTACAGAGATTCAGATTTTCGCTAATAACCGCATTGGTATGTTTGCGGATATTTCCAAGGTATTTACAGAAAAGCAGATTGATATTACTTCCATGAATGTGAGAACTAGCAAGCAGGGCAAGGCAACCATTATCATGACCTTTGACATTCACGGCACGGAAGAGCTGAACCGGATTACAGATAAGATCCGCCAGATTGAAGGCGTGCTGGATATCCAGAGAACCACGGGCTAAAGGAGGAAGCGTATGAGCGATTTCAGAATCAAAACCTGCGTATTGGGGCCGGTAAGCACGAACTGCTATCTGGTTTACAATGATACAACCAAAGAGGCGGCGGCAGTGGATCCCGGAGACAACGGAGATTATATTTTAAATAAATGCAGTGAGCTTGGCATTAAGCTTCAGGCTGTGCTTCTGACTCATGGGCATTTTGACCATATGATGGCTGCGTCCCAGGTGGCAAGAGCCTTTGGAATCCCCATTTACGCTTCCGAGACAGAGGATGAGATGCTGGCAGATACGTCTCTTAATATGTCGGCTCATTTTACAGGACGCTCTGTAAGCTTTCATGCGGACAGGCTGGTTCATGATGGAGATGAATTGGAGCTGATCGGATATAAATGGAAGGTAATTGCAACCCCCGGTCATACTGCGGGCTCTGTGTGCTATTATCTGCCGGAAGAAGAGGTGCTTCTGTCTGGAGATACTCTGTTCCAGGATTCCTATGGACGGACAGATCTGCCGACAGGAAGCAGCAGAGCGCTGGTGGATTCTGTGCTTAGGAAGCTGCTTGTACTGCCGGGAGACACTATGGTCTATCCGGGCCATGGAGAGCCCACTACCATTGGTTATGAGGCGCAGAACAATCCCATTGCATGCTATAGATAGAAAATAGAAAGCAGGAACAAAATGATCGGTTTACTGATACAGGATAATGCATACGAACAGGACATCAGAGAACTTCTGATGTCTTTTTATCCGGGTGAAACATACGCCCATGAAATAAAAGACGGAGTGGATTTTTATGTGCAGACCCGTCTCATACAGAAGGAAGAGGACAGCTGCGCTGCTTCGGGTGAGGATGCGCCCGGACAGGAATGGAATGTAGGGCTTGCCCTCTGGGAACAGATAAGAGAGGGGGAGGCTGCAGGCTGCAGTCCCCATTTTCCAGTGCCCGAAGGACTGGAGGGTTTTCATCTTGCTGCATCTTCCAGAGGATATTCGGATCTTTCCGACCACAGCGAGACGAAAAACGTGGTAAAGCAGCTATTTTACCGGATGCTTACAGAACGCACCGGCCATGAGCTGCCCTGGGGGTCTCTCACGGGAATCCGGCCCACCAAGATTGCTTTAAGCCGTCTGGAGGAGGGCTGGAATGAGGAGGAGATCCGCTCCTTTATGAAAAAGACTTATCTGGCGAGCGATGAAAAGATTGATTTGAGCATTGAGATAGCCGCAAGGGAGAAAAAGCTTTTAAAGCCGTTGGATTATGACAGGGGATACAGCCTTTATGTGGGAATCCCATTTTGCCCCACCACCTGCCTTTACTGTTCCTTTACCTCTTACCCCATCAGCAAATGGAAGGGGCGCACCAGCCTTTATCTGGAGGCATTATTTAAAGAAATGGAATATGTGGCGGACAAGATGAAGGGGCGTCCTCTGGATACCATTTACTTTGGAGGCGGAACTCCAACTGCTCTGCCGGCAGAGGACATTGACGCGATCCTGACAAAGCTGGATCAGCTGTTTGATACCGGGAACGCTTTGGAATTTACGGTGGAGGCAGGGCGGCCTGACAGCATCACAGAGGAAAAACTTCGGGTGCTGAGAGCTCACGGCATCACCAGGATTTCCATAAATCCCCAGACCATGAATCAGAAGACCCTGGATCTCATTGGCCGCCGCCATACGGTAGAGATGGTAAAGGAAAAGTTCCTCATGGCTAGAGAGCTGGGCTTTGACAACATCAATATGGATCTGATCATGGGGCTTCCGGAGGAGGATTTAGATGATGTACGCCACACACTGGAAGAGATTGAAGCTCTCAGGCCTGATTCCCTTACGGTTCATTCCCTGGCCATCAAGCGGGCTGCCCGCTTAAACATGTTTAAAGAGGAGTACGGCAGCTTAAAGATCAGCAATACCCCTGAGATGATCGCCATGAGCGAGGCCTGTGCCCGCCGTCTGGGCATGGAGCCATATTATCTTTACCGCCAGAAAAATATGGCCGGAAACTTTGAAAACGTAGGCTACTCTCTTCCCGGAAAAGCCTGTATATACAATATCCTTATTATGGAGGAGCTTCAGACGATCGCAGCCTGCGGCGCAGGCACCACCACCAAGGTCGTATTTCCGGCGGAAAACCGCAGGGAACGGTGTGAAAATGTGAAGGAAGTGGAGCAGTATATAAGCAGGATTGATGAGATGATTGAGAGGAAGGAGAGGATATTGGGGTAAAAGCCCCGATTTCCCGCGAATTTCCTCAAAACACTTGCAAAATAGAAAAAGTACACTACAATAGTAATCACGAAATAAAACGCAGATTATGGAGAAAATACTATGCCGTTAACGAAAAAACCAGTAACCGGAATGAAAGATATCACGCCTGCCGAGATGCAGATCCGTGAATATGTTATGAACCAGATCCGTGAAACCTATAAGAGCTTTGGCTTTTCCCAGATTGAAACTCCCTGTGTGGAGCATATCGAGAACCTGACCAGCAAGCAGGGTGGAGACAATGAAAAGCTGATTTTCAAGGTATTAAAAAGAGGCGATAAGTTAAATCTGGAAACAGCGCAGGATGAAAATGACCTTACCGACAGCGGTCTGCGTTACGATCTGACCCTGCCTCTGTCCCGATACTATGCAAACAATGCCTCCAGTCTTCCAAATCCTTTTAAGGCGCTGCAAATGGGAAGCGTATGGAGGGCAGACCGTCCCCAGAAGGGCCGTTTCCGCCAGTTTACCCAGTGCGATATTGACATTTTAGGCGACGCTACCAATCTGGCAGAGATCGAGCTGATTTTAGCCACTACAACCGCTCTTGGAAAAATCTGCCCTGACAATGGTTTTACCGTCCGTATCAATGACCGTGGTATCCTCTTTGGTATGGCCCGTTACTGCGGCTTCTCTGAGGAGGCTATGGACAGTGTTCTGATTACCCTTGACAAGATGGACAAGATCGGTTTTGAGGGTGTGGAGAAGGAGCTTCTTGAAAATGGAAATGCAAAGGAAAGCGTAGACCGTTATCTGGAGCTTCTCCGTACCGTTACAAGAGATGCAGAGGGTGTAAAGGCTCTGGGCGAAACCTTAAAGGATGTGATGGACCCGGCTGTATGCCAGGGACTGGTACACATTATGGAGACTGTTAAGGATGTGGCTGAAACTGAGTTTGGACTTGTATTTGATCCTACTCTGGTTCGTGGTATGTCCTACTACACAGGCACTATTTTCGAGGTATCCATGGAGGGCTTCGGCGGTTCCGTTGCCGGCGGCGGACGCTACGATAAGATGATCGGAAAGTTCACTGGCATGGAAACTCCGGCCTGCGGCTTTTCCATCGGTTTTGAGCGTATTGTCACCATCCTTATGGACAATGGCTTTACCGTTCCGGGAGCAGGAGAGAAGAAGGCATATCTTTTTGAAAAGGGTATCGATTCCGCAGCTCTGGCAGCAGTGATCCGGGAGGCCATGGAAGAGAGAAAGAACGGCGTTCAGGTTCTGGTAGCCCAGATGAATAAGAACAAGAAGTTCCAGAAGGAGCAGCTTGGCAAAGAGGGATACGGAGAGTTTAAGGAATTTTACAGAGAAAGCCTGAAGCATTAAGGGCTGAAAATGCATTTGCGCATTTTGCAGCCATCTCCTGAACAGAACATTCAGGTTCCAGTTTACGGCTGTAAGAAAGGCTAAGAGGCTGAAACGTTTAACCCTCTAAGGCTTTCTAACAGCCTCCAAAGTCACCTGAATGTTCATAGTTCAGGAGCTTACTGCAAAATGCGCGAATGCAATAAATCTTTACGATGATAAAGGAGAATAGATCATGGCAGAATCAATGGCTGGGTTGAAGCGCACCCACAGATGTACAGAGGTAACAGCGGCGCAGATCGGTGAAAATGTCACCGTTATGGGCTGGGTTCAGAAGAGCAGAAATAAAGGCGGCATCATTTTCGTAGACTTAAGAGACCGTTCCGGCATTTTACAGCTGATTTTTGAGGAAAATGACTGCGGCTCTGAAAATTTTGCAAAGGCAGAGAAATTAAGAAGCGAGTTTGTAGTGGCAGTGGAAGGCCGTGTAGAGGCCCGTTCCGGCGCTGTTAATGAAAATCTGGCTACAGGAGCCATTGAGATCCGGGCAAAGTCCCTGCGGATTCTGGCTGAGTCCGAAACGCCCCCATTCCCAATCGAAGAAAAGAGCAAGACCAAGGAAGAGCTGCGTCTGGAGTACCGTTTTCTGGATTTAAGACGGCCGGATATCCAGCATAACCTGATTACCCGCAGCCGTGTGGCTACTCTTACAAGAGCATTTCTGGCAGAAGAGGGCTTCCTTGAGATTGAAACACCTACTCTGATTAAGAGCACTCCCGAGGGAGCCAGGGACTATCTGGTTCCCAGCCGTGTGCATCCGGGCTCCTTCTATGCCCTTCCTCAGTCTCCCCAGCTGTTTAAGCAGCTGCTTATGGTATCCGGATATGACCGTTACTTCCAGCTGGCCCGTTGCTACCGTGATGAGGATCTGCGCGCAGACCGTCAGCCGGAGTTTACCCAGATTGATATGGAGCTGTCCTTTGTGGATGTAGATGATGTTCTGGATGTAAATGAGCGTCTTTTGCAGAAGCTTTTTAAGGATATCTGCGGCTATGAGCTGCAGCTTCCTATTCAGCGCATGACATGGAGAGAGGCTATGGACCGTTTCGGTTCTGATAAGCCGGATCTTCGTTTCGGCATGGAATTAAAGAATGTTTCTGAGGTTGTAAAGGACTGCGAATTTGTGGTATTTAAGGGCGCTCTGGAAAATGGCGGTTCTGTCCGCGGTATCAATGCAGAGGGTCAGGGCCATATGCCAAGAAAGAAGATCGACGCTCTGGTAGAGTATGCAAAGGGCTTTGGGGCAAAGGGTCTTGCATATATTGCCATCAATGAAGACGGTACCTATAAGTCCTCCTTTGCAAAGTTTATGAAGGAAGAAGAAATGGCGGCTTTAGTGTCCGCTATGGACGGAAAGCCGGGAGATCTTCTTCTCTTTGCTGCTGACAAGGATAAGGTTGTGTTCGATGTTTTGGGCAATCTGCGTCTGGAGCTGGCAAGACAGCTGGATCTGCTTAAGAAAGATGATTTCAAATTCCTGTGGGTAACAGAATTCCCGCTTCTTGAGTATTCCGAGGAAGAGGACCGTTATGTGGCAATGCATCATCCATTTACCATGCCTATGGAAGAGGATCTGCAGTACCTTGATTCCGATCCCGGCCGTGTTCGGGCAAAGGCCTACGATATAGTATTAAACGGCGTGGAAATGGGCGGCGGCTCTGTCCGTATCCATCAGGCAGACATCCAGTCTAGGATGTTTGAGGTTCTGGGCTTTACTCCTGAGCGTGCACAGGAACAGTTTGGCTTCCTGTTAAAAGCGTTCAAGTATGGCGTTCCCCCTCATGCAGGTCTGGCATATGGCCTTGACCGTATGGTTATGCTGATGGTAGGCGCAGACAGCATCCGTGATGTAATTGCCTTCCCCAAGGTAAAGGATGCATCCTGTCTGATGACAGAAGCTCCTGCTCCTGTAGATGGAAAGCAGCTGGAGGAGCTGGGAATCCAGGTAGCAGAAGAAGAAAAGTAATAATATGACTGAATTTGAGGCAGTGCCTTTTGAGAAACGGATCTCAGGGCACTGCTTTTTTATGTTTTAAAAGATAAGTATTGACATTTTGGAAAAAGGATTTATACTTTATATATAAACATATGAACATTTATTCATATGAATGGCGGCCGGGATGAGAACAACGGGGCGCGTCTAAAGGAAAGGAGAAGGCCTATGGCGTTAAATGACGTGGAATGCTGTGATTTTTATCAGGTCCATGAGGATGTGGTAAAGGCTGTGACAGAAAAGATGCCTGATGAGGATCAGCTGTATGATCTGGCGGAGATTTTTAAGGTATTTGGTGATTCCACTCGGATCAAGATACTGTATGTGCTGTTTGAATCAGAGATGTGCGTGTGCGACATTGCCCAGCTTTTAAACATGAATCAGTCTGCTATCTCTCACCAGCTGCGTATTTTAAAACAGAACCGTCTGGTGAAGAATCGGAGAGAGGGCAAAGCTGTATTTTATTCTCTGGCGGACAGCCATGTAAAGACCATACTCAGTCAGGGTATGGATCACATTTCAGAGTAGAAATTAAAAAACGGAGGAAAATAAGAGTGAAAAAGAAATTCAAATTAATCAATTTAGACTGTGCAAACTGTGCTGCAAAGATGGAAAACGCTATTAAGAATATTGACGGAGTGGAAGATGCCAATGTAAGCTTTATGACTCAGAAGCTGACCATTGAAGCAGATGAAGCCCGTTTTGATGAGATTATGAAAGAGGCAGAGGCAGCCTGCAGAAAGGTAGATCCTGACTGTACGATTCAGATGTAAGGCTGTTTGGAAAATGATGCATCAGGAGGAAGAACATGACGGCAAAGCAGAAGCGTATGCTTATACGAATCCTTGGAACCTTTGGAATCTATATCGCTCTGACAGCGGCAGACCATATGGGATTCCTTCCCTTTGGGGAGGGAAGTCCGGCACTGCTGGCTTTGTATCTGATTCCCTATTTTCTCATTGGATGGGATATTATTTACAGAGCCCTGCGCAATATCAGAAACGGACAGGTATTTGACGAAAATTTTCTCATGATGCTGGCAACAGCAGGGGCCTTTGTGGTAAAGCAGTATTCAGAAGCGGTAGCGGTGATGCTGTTTTATCAGGTAGGAGAGCTGTTCCAGAGCTATGCGGTCAACCGTTCCCGTCAGTCAATTTCGGCACTGATGGATATCTGCCCGGAATATGCCAATATTGAGGAAGAGGGACAGTTAAAACAGGTAGATCCGGATGATGTGTCTGTGGGAGATGTAATTGTCATAAAGGCCGGAGAGCGGATTCCTCTGGATGGAAGGGTGATTTCAGGTGATTCCATGATCGATACCTCGGCCCTTACAGGAGAATCGGTTCCCAGAAGGGTCAGAGAGGGAGATGAGGTAATCAGCGGCTGTGTTAATGGAAGCGGCCTTTTGCGGGTAGAGGTTACAAAGGAATTTGACGATTCTACAGTAGCCCGCATTCTTGAACTGGTGGAAAATGCCAGCAGCAAAAAGGCGCCGGTGGAGAATTTTATCACCCGTTTTGCAAGATATTATACGCCTGCAGTTGTGATTGCAGCAGTGTTTCTTGCCATTCTTCCGCCTCTGTTTTTCGGACAGGCATGGAGTGAGGGAATCCGCAGAGCCTGTACCTTTCTGGTAATTTCCTGTCCCTGTGCTCTGGTGATTTCCGTACCCATGAGCTTCTTTTCGGGAATTGGCGCAGCGTCTAAAAAGGGCGTGCTGGTAAAGGGAAGCAATTATCTGGAGGCTCTTGCAAAGGTTCATACAGTGGTGTTTGACAAGACGGGAACCCTTACAAAAGGCGAGTTTAAGGTGACTGGTATTTATCCGTCCGTGCCTGCAGACCAGGCAGCAGCTGGAGAGAAAATAACAGAAACGGCAGGCGGCTGGTCATCTTCCCAGCTGGACCTGTTAGAGCTGGCAGCTCTGGCAGAGAGCTGTTCGGATCATCCTGTTTCCCGGTCTATCCGTGATGCATGGGGGCATTCCATTGAACACACACGGATTACAGATGCAAAGGAGATTCCGGGCCATGGGATCTGTGTAAAGGTAGACGGACGCACCGTACTGGCTGGAAATGACCGGCTGATGAAGCAGGAGCATATTGCCTATAAGCCCTGTCCGGCAGTGGGAACGGTGGTTTATCTGGCAGAGGAAGGAAGCTTTCTGGGCACCATCCTTATTTCTGATGTAATAAAAGAGGGCATTTCTGAGGCAATCCGGGATCTTAAAAGGGCCGGTGCAGCCAGGACTGTGATGCTGACAGGCGACCGGAGGGAAACCGGGGAAGCCGTTGCAAAGGAGATCGGTCTGGATGAGGTCCACGCAGAGCTGTTGCCGGGGGATAAGGTAGATATGGTGGAGAAACTGCTTACAGAATGTAAGGGTAAGCTGGTGTTCGTGGGCGACGGTATCAATGATGCTCCGGTTCTGTCCCGTGCAGATGTGGGAATTGCCATGGGAAGCATGGGCTCGGACGCAGCCATAGAGGCGGCGGATATCGTCCTTATGGATGATGATCCGCGAAAGATTGCAGCTGTTGTCAGGATATCCCGGAAAACGCTTGGAATTGTAATGCAGAATATTATTTTTGCCCTGGGTGTAAAATTCATTGTCCTTATTATGGGAGCATTTGGAGCAGCCAATATGTGGGGAGCTGTGTTTGCGGACGTAGGAGTGTCCGTGATTGCGATTTTGAATGCCATGAGGGCGTTGAAAGGGTAATTATATAGACAGATTCCTTTGTTTATGAAGCTGATTGGTAGATAAAAAGATATAATGGAATGAAAAAAGGACGCGTCTGCTCTGGAAAGAACAGCGTCCTTTTTTTACGTGTGCATATTAAAAATATCTGAAATAGAAGGTTAAATTAGAAATTAAATGGATTAAACCAGCACATCCTCCAGACTTCTCTTGGGAACATAATGCACCTGATTTTCATCCCTGTAGTACGTTGTACTTCCATCATCCCCTACAGGCACAAGCCGGACCTCCTCTTTGGGTTTTCCCAGGGCCAGAACCAGGCCCACAGAATAGTTTTCCGGATTAAGCTTTAAAATGGACAGAATCTCACTGCGCCTGCAGCTTCCGATCATGCAGCCGCCATAGCCCTTTTCTGCAGCTGCCAGCATGAGCGTCTGGGCGGCGATTCCCTCATCCCACAGTTTATTTTTGGCCACAGTCAGATTGCAGAGAATGACGATATAGGCAGAGGGCCGTTCTCCCTTTTCCGGTCCGTCCCAGTCCTTCAGGGCGCCTGCCCACAAAAGGCAGGGAAAAATTGCCGCGCATTCCTCCGGAGTGCGGATGATGCGGTATTTTAAGGGCTGACAGTTGGCTGTGCAGCCTGTAAGACGCACCGTATCAATCATATCTGTCAGCTCTTCCTGCGGAATGGATATATCTTCATAGAACCGCCGGTAGGAGCGGCAGTTTTTTACAAGGTCTTTAAGCATGAATAGATTCCTCCCTGAGCTCCTTTGGCAGCTCATTTCCCTGAGTAATATGCTTTTTAATTGCCTCAAAGCTTTCCGTACTGATAACATGCTCCATGCGGCAGGCGTCATCAGCTGCTGTCTGGGGATCCACACCCAGATAGATCAGCCAGTTGGACAAAAGAATATGGCGTTCGTACATAACGTCAGCAATGGACTGTCCAGCCTCTGTAAGTGTGATGTGACCCTGTTCATCCATGCGGATATAGCCGTTTTCCCTCAGGTTTTTCATAGCTACGCTGACACTGGGCTTTGAAAAACTCAGTTCATTTGCAATATCAATGGAGCGGACATAGGGTTTATGGCGGCTCAGCATATAGATTGTTTCCAGATAGTTTTCAGCGGATTCCTGTATTTTCAAAACAAACATTCCCCCTTACGGTTTTCTTTCCCGTCTGCCTGAAAAACGGGAACTGCTACCTCTTCAGTGTATCATAGAAGAAAAGGATTGACAAGCTTTCATAAAACAAACGCACCAGGCCCATTTGCAGCACATACTGCAAATGCCCGGTGCGTTGATTTGGGCAGAGATGCCGGAATGATCAGTTTGCCTTGACCTCTTTCCAGAGCTCATTGTAAAGAGCGTCGGTTTCTTCTCCCGGATACTGTATGATTTCACAGTTGGTGAGAACAGAGAGATCCGGGAACAGAGCTTTATTCTGTTTCAGCTCCTCATCCAGCAGCTCATAAGCGCCCTTGTTGGGAGTGGCGTAGGTAATGTATTCAAAATTTTTCTTTGCGATATCGGGGCGGCACAGAAAGTCAATCCATTTTTCTGCATTTTCTTTGTGCTCTGCATTGGCGGGAATGACCCAGGAGTCAACCCAGTAGTTGGTTCCGTCCTCCGGAATTACATACTCCAGAGTAAAATCAGATTCCTGCTCCTTAACCGCATTTTGGATATAGAGCATTTCTCCGGAGTAGATGGCTCCCACGGCTGCTTCTCCGCCGATCATCTTATCCCTTACCTGGTCAATTACATAAGCCTGAACCAGAGGCTTCTGGCGGATCAGCTCATCCTTTGCCTGCTGCAGTTCGTCGGGATTTTGGGTATTTAAGGAGTATCCAAGGCTCTTTAAAGCTACGGTAAAAGCGTCGCGGACGCTGTTCTGCATGAGGATTTCGCCCTCCAGGCGTTCGTCCCACAGATCGGCCCATTTGGTGGGAGCAGGAACGCCCAGCTCCGCGATCATCTGCGTATTGTAGAGGATTCCCATGGTACCCCAGCAGTAGGGAACGGAATATTTGTTTTCCGGGTCAAAACCTTTGGAGATATCCAGATATTCCTGTCCGATTTCTTTATAATTGGGGATATTGTCAAAGTTGATTTCAGCCAGAAGGTTATTTTCGATCATTTTCTGGATCATATAGTCGGAGGGACATACCACATCGTAGCTTACGCCTCCGGCTTCAATTACAGGATACATTTCTTCGTTGGTTTCAAATACGTCGTAGACCACCTGAATACCGGTTTCCTTTTCAAAGTCGTCGATGACGCTTTCGTCAATATATTCGCCCCAGTTGTATACATAAAGCTTGTTGTCATCTCCTGAAGAACCATTTTTGCCGGAACCGCCGCAGCCGGTCAGAAGACCTGCGGTCATCAGGGCAGCCAGTGCTCCTGCTGTGAGGAGGATGGGTGTTCGTTTCATGGGTCGCTCTCCTTTTTAACAGTAATAAGTTGTTTCAGTTCTTTTTCTTAAAGGAACGGAAATTTACGATCAGCAGAAGGATCAGTACAGTCAGGAAAATGACTGTGGAAAGGGCATACATGGATGGCTTAATGCCCCTGCGTACCTCGCTGTAAATCAGCGTAGACAAAGTATTGATGCCTGCGCCCTTTGTAAAATGGGTGATAATAAAATCATCCAGAGACATGGTAAAGGATAAAAGGAAGCCGGACAGCACTCCGGGCAGAATATCCGGGAATACCACTTTAAAAAATGCCTGAAGGGGAGTAGCTCCCAGATCCAGAGCCGCCTCATAGGTACTCTTATCCGTCTGCTTCAGCTTGGGCATGACGCTTAAAATCACATAAGGTATATTAAAGGTGATATGAGCGATCAGCACGGTTTTAAAGCCTAATGATACGCCAAAGGCAATAAAGGACAGCATCAGTGAAATGCCTGTAACAATATCTGCATTCAGCATGGGAATGTTTGTGATCCCCATAATAATTGTCCTGGGAACCAGCCTCATGGACTGAATGGCAATGGCTGCCGCTGTTCCGATAATAGCTGCCGCAAGGGCTGAAACAAAGGCAATAATCAGGGTGGTTGACAGGGCGCTCATAATGGAGCGGCTGTCAAACATCTGCAGATACCAGTCAAGAGTAAAACCGCCCCACCGTGCTCTGGATTTGGACTGGTTAAAGGACAGTACCATCATAGTGAGGATGGGTGCGTACAAAAAGATCAGGATAAGCACCATATAGAAATCGGAAATGATCTTCCGTATCATTTTTCTGCTTTTTACCATCAGAATGCGCTCCCTTCTCCATTTTTGTCATATTTGGCGATCATAGCCATGCTGATCAGAATAAATACCATCAGCACCAGGGAAAGGCCGCTTCCCTGATTCCAGTTGCTTCCGCGTGTGAACTCCTGCTCGATTACATTTCCGATGAGAAGGATCTTGCTGCCTCCTAAGAGGTCTGAGATAACGAATGTAGTCAGAGAAGGCACAAATACCATGGTGATTCCGCTGATGACCCCCGGAAGGCTTAAAGGAAGCCAGATCTTTATAAAGGTCTGGAAGGTATTGGCTCCCAGATCCTGAGCCGCATTGATAACGCTGTCGTCAATCTTGGCAAGCACATTATAAATCGGAAGAACCATAAAGGGCAGGAAGTTGTATACCATACCCAACACAATAGCTGCCGGAGTATTGATGATGGAGATACCGGGCAGATGGAAAAAGGAAAGGATTCCGTTGATCACGCCGTTTTTCTCCAGAAGCGTCTGCCATGCGAGGGTTCTCAGCAGAAAATTCATCCACATGGGGAGGATAAAAATAAATACAATAAAGCTGCCGGCCTTATTTCCCCGTCCTCTTAAAATCATAGCCAGAGGATATGCAAGAAAAAGGCACAGCAGAGTGCTGATCAGGGATAAACCCAGAGACAGCACCAGAGCCTTCATATGATCCGGTTCTGCGATTGACAGGATATTTTCCAATGTAAAAGCTCCGTCACGTCCCGTGAGTCCATACCAGAGAATCATGAGCAGAGGAATAATAGTAAAACCGGTCATCCATACCAGATAGGGGCCGGAGAGAAGGGCTTTTCCCAGATTGAGATATTTCTTTTCCTTATTCATCGACTCCCAGCGCCTCCTCATCCTCAGACGCAGGCTTGTTCATGATCTGGATATCAAAGGGATCTACATGGATTCCTACCTGCTTTCCAACGGGGAACATATCAGTGGAGTGAACCAGCCACTCAAAGCCGTCCGGGGTAGTAACCTCCATCTCATAATGAACGCCCTTAAAGATCAGATGGGTAACAGTACCGGTCAGAGTTCCCTTTTCCGGCTCCACCAGATCAATGTCCTCAGGGCGGATCACTACGTCTACAGGCTTGTTTGTGCCAAAGCCCTTATCCACACAGGCAAATTTTGCCCCGAAGATCTCAACCAGCTCGTCCTGAAGCATGGTGCCGTGGACGATGTTGCTTTCGCCGATAAAGTCGGCTACAAAGGCATTTTCCGGCTCGTTATAGATCTGCTCCGGAGATCCCATCTGCTGGATGTAGCCCTGATTCATGACAACAATGGTGTCTGACATGGTAAGAGCCTCTTCCTGATCGTGGGTTACATAGATAAAAGTGATGCCAAGCTCATTTTTCAGGCGGATCAGCTCATACTGCATATCCTGGCGCAGCTTTAAATCCAGAGCGCCCAGAGGCTCGTCAAGGAGCAGCACTCTCGGTTCGTTTACAATGGCTCTTGCAATGGCAATACGCTGCTGCTGACCGCCGGAGAGAGAGGTTACATCGCGCTTTTCGTAGCCGGAGAGATTGACCAGCTTTAATGCGTAGCGGATTTTGTCATCAATATAGCTTTTGGGCTTGTTTTTTATTTTTAAGCCAAAGGCAATATTGTCTGCAATGCTCATATGAGGAAACAGGGCATATTTCTGAAAAACCGTATTTAACTGCCGCTTGTTGGGCGGAAGCTTTGTGATATCCTGACCATCAAAGAGAACCCTTCCGGTATCGGGACTGGTAAAGCCTCCCAGGATACGCAGAGTAGTGGTCTTTCCGCAGCCGCTGGGACCAAGTAAGGTGACGAAGCTGTTTTCCCTGATGGAGAGATTCAGATCATCCAGGATCAGCTCGCCGTCAAAGCTTTTTGAGATGTGCTGTAAATCAATCAATGGCTGGCTCATTTGTCTTTTCTCCTTTATAAAGTGAAGTGGGTCATAACATTGTCTTTTTTACAACGGAGGCCGTATTAAAAACTGGGAGGTGAACTTACCCAGATGAGCATGGCGCCGTTTTTGCTTGAAAGATAGTGTTTTTTATCTGCTGTGTAATAGAAGGATTCTCCCTTTTTGGCATGGTATGTCTTTTTTCCCAGATGGATGGAAACAGAACCCTTCAGAATATAGCCGAATTCTTCTCCCTCATGAGGTGTATCCGGGTAGGTAGAACCGCCGGCTTTGAGCGTTAAGAGAATGGGTTCCATGGTATTTTTCTGAGCATTGGGAATGATCCATTTGATTTCATTGTTATATTCAGGATCTACTTTTTCAAAGTAGTCCTGAGTGCCGAATACGATCTGTTCCTCAGGCTCTTCCGTAAAAAACTCCCCGATGCTAGTTCCCAGACACTGGAGAATATCCATCAGAGTAGCGATAGAGGGGGAGGTCAGATTGCGTTCCAGCTGAGAGATAAACCCCTTGGAAAGCTCCGAGCGGTCGGCCAGCTCCTCCTGAGTCAGTCCCTTTAAGACACGAAGCTCCTTCAGTCTGTTTCCGATATCCATACAATTCCTCCCTGCACGGCTGCAAAATATACAAAAAGTTTAGCAATACTAACCCAATATATAAATAATCAAAAAGTTTAGTAATAATAAACAAGGCGAATTTCATTATACATGAAATAAATCAGGTGTCAATACCTTTTCTGAAAGTTAGCGGTTAACAAATAGAGAAAATTATGATATGATAGGTTTTAACGAAAACGGACTTATTTTCAGGAGGTAAATACAGGTATGAGCGGCAGATATATGGCATATGTGGGATCTTATTCCTATACCGGAAAAGCAAAGGGAATTACGATATTTGACATAGATGTGGAAAAGGGAATATTCAAAGAGCGGTGTGAGATGGAGGTAAATAATTCCTCCTATGTAATTGCCTCCAGTGACGGAAAGACGCTGTATTCCATTGCAGATGAAGGCGTGGTGTCCTTCCGGATTCTGCAGAATGGCGCCCTGGCGCGGCTAAACAGCGCATCAATCCGGGGAATGCGCGGCTGCCATCTGTGCAGTGATCTGGAAGACAGGTTCATATTTGTATCCGGCTATCATGACGGGAAAACCACGGTTTTAAGTCTGAATAAGGACGGTTCCGTGGGAGAAATCGTGGACGGCGTATATGATAAGGGATACGGAAGCGTGGCGGAGCGGAATTTCCGTCCCCATGTGACCTGTACCCGCCGGATGCCGGATAATAAATACGTTCTCAGTGCGGATAACGGGGTAGATCAGGTGAAGATTTACCGTTTTAATGATAAGGAACGGAAACTGGTTCAGGTAGACGCGATCCGCTGCGATCTGGAATCAGCGCCCAGGCATTTCCGGTTCAGCAAAGACGGGCGCTTCCTTTATTTAATGTATGAGCTTAAAAATGTAATCGACGTATTTACCTATGAAACAGGAGACAGGGCTCCTGTGATTGAAAAAATACAGACGATTTCCACCACCTCCACGAAAAATCCGGGCAATCTTACCGCGGCCTGCGCTATGCGTATGTCCTGGGATCAGAAGTATATCTACTGTACCAATGCAGGAGAAAATACAGTAAGCATCTACAGCCGGGATGAAGAGACAGGTATGCTTTCCATGATCTGCTGTCTGCCTGTCAGCGGTGAGTATCCAAAGGATGTGGCTGTATTCCCGGATGGAAAGCATATTGCGTCTATTAACCATGACAGCGGCAGTATTTCCTTCTTTAAGGTGGATTATGAGAAGGGGCTTCTTGTGATGAGCGGAAGAAGTATTCCTGTCAATGAGCCAAACTGCTGCGCTATTGTAAAGATTGGAGATTAGTCATGGCAGGTTCAATCTACGGGACGCTTTTTCGCGTCAGCACCTGGGGGGAGTCTCATGGAAAAGGAATCGGTGTGGTGATCGACGGCTGTCCGGCCGGCCTGCCTTTAAATGAGGAAGATATTCAGAAATATTTAGACCGGAGAAAGCCGGGACAGAGCCGCTTTACCACAGCCAGACAGGAGGGGGACAAGGTAGAAATTATGTCGGGAGTCTTTGAAGGAAGGACAACCGGAACCCCCATTGCTCTGGAGGTGCGCAATACAGACCAGAGATCCCATGATTACGGTAATATTATGGATGTATACCGTCCCGGACATGCGGATTTTACCTTTGATGAAAAGTATGGATTCAGGGATTACAGAGGCGGCGGCCGTTCCTCCGGACGGGAGACCATTGGGCGGGTAGCGGCCGGTGCAGTGGCTGCCAGGCTTTTGGAACGTCTGGGAGTAAAGGTGTATGCTTATACCAGTGCCATCGGCCCTGTATCCATCGACCGTTCACAGATGAAGCTTTCCAAAATGTGGGAAAACCGTCTGTATATGCCCGATGATAAGGCAGCAAAAGAGGCGGAAAGCTATCTGGAGGATATGATGGCCCGGAGGGACTCCTGCGGCGGTATTGTGGAATGTGTGATTGAGGGGCTTCCGGCAGGTGTGGGAGAGCCGGTATTTGACAAGCTGGACGCAGCCCTGGCAAAGGCTATGATGTCTATAGGTGCGGTGAAGGGCGTTGAGATAGGAGACGGTTTTGAGGCGGCGGTATCCACGGGCTCCCGGAACAATGACAGCTTCTGCATAGACGGAACAGGCCATACCGCAAAGCGCACCAACCATTCCGGGGGTGTTCTGGGAGGCATGAGCGATTCGGCCCCGGTAGTGATTCGGGCGGCCTTTAAGCCTACCCCTTCTATTGCACAGCCCCAGTCTACTGTGGACAGGGATGGTAAGGAACGGGAGATCGAGATTCATGGACGCCACGATCCCATTATTGTTCCAAGAGCTGTTGTGGTGGCAGAAGCCATGGCAGCGCTTACAGCGGCAGATCTGCTGCTTATGTCCATGACCTCCCGGCTTGACCGGATGGAGGAATTTTTTGAGAGAATGAGGAGAAATTGAAAATGAAAATTGCAATGGGAAACGACCATACTGCCATTGAGCTTAAAAATATTATTAAGGAGTTTGTAGAGGAAAAGGGCTACGAGGTTATTGATTTGGGAACTAATTCTACAGAAAGCTGCGACTATCCTGTATATGGTGAAAAGGTAGGACGGGCTGTGGCTTCCAAAGAAGCAGATCTGGGTATCGTGATCTGCGGTACCGGCGTAGGCATTTCACTGGCAGCCAATAAGGTAAAGGGCGTGCGCGCCTGCGTATGCAGCGAACCCTACAGCGCAAAGCTGTCCCGTATGCACAATAACAGCAATGTCCTTGCCTTCGGCGCAAGAGTAGTGGGAAGCGAGATGGCAAAGATGATCACCGAAGCATGGCTGGACGCTGAATTTGAAGGCGGCAGACATGAGAGACGTGTGAATATGTTGATGGAGATTGAGAATCGGTAAGGGAGGCGTACCATCTATGACAAATGAAAGAGAAATGAAAATCATCGAGGACTCTGTCCGCATCATCCGTGAAAAGACCGATTTTGAGCCTGAGATCGGTATGATCCTGGGAAGCGGACTGGGTGATTATGCGGATAAGATCGAAAACCCTGTAAAGATTTCCTATCATGATATTCCTGATTTTCCGGTATCCACTGTGGCGGGCCATGCGGGCCAGTTCGTGCTGGGAACCTGTATGGGAAAAAAGGTGATCGCTATGCAGGGAAGAGTCCACTATTATGAGGGCTACAGTCAGAGACTGATCACCCTTCCAATCCGTATTATGAAGCGTCTGGGCGTGAAGAAGGTTCTTCTCACCAATGCGGCTGGAGGCGTAAATCGCTCCTATGAGCCGGGAACACTGATGGTTATCAGGGATCATATTAATTATTCGGGCTCTAATCCATTAATTGGGCCAAATTTTGAGGAAGACGGTCCCCGTTTCCCGGATATGAGCTGCGTATATGACGCAGGCTTCAGAAAGAATCTGATGGAAAGAGCTCAGGAAAACGGAATCCATCTGGAAGAGGGCGTATACATGATGTTTTCCGGCCCGAACTATGAGACGCCGGCAGAGGTCCGCATGGCAGGACTGCTGGGGGCGGATGCAGTGGGAATGTCTACTGTTCCGGAGGCGATTGTGTGCGGACACTGCGGCATTCCTGTACTGGGGATTTCCTGCGTCACGAATCCGGGAGCAGGCATTTTGGATCAGCCCTTAAATCATGCAGAGGTAGTGGAAACTGCCGCAAGGGTAAAGCAGACCTTTGAAAAGGTAGTGGATCTGGTACTCAGAGAAGTATTTTAAGAAAAATGGGGAGATAACGTATGCCGGACCCAAGTGTTTTGATGAAGCCCTCTTCGGGAATGTGCAATATGCGCTGTGATTACTGCTTTTACTGCGATGAGATGCAGAAAAGGGAGCAGGAATCCTATGGATTTATGTCTGAAGAGACGTTGAAAAATGTAATTCGCAGGACTATGGTTCATGCCCAGAGGCAGGTCAGCTATGCCTATCAGGGAGGAGAACCCACTTTACGGGGGCTGGATTTCTTTCGGAAGGCTGTGGAATTTCAGGATAAATACAACCGCAGAGGGATACAGGTACATAATGCCTTTCAGACCAACGGATATCTTCTGGATGAAGAATGGTGCCGTTTTCTGGCTGAAAATCATTTTCTGGTAGGTCTGTCCGTCGATGGAACACAGGAAACCCACGACGCCTGCCGTCATGATAAAAATGGCAGCGGAACCTATGACGTGGTGGTAAAAGCCGCAGAGCTTATGGATGCTTACGGCGTAGAGTATAATATTCTCACAGTCGTGACAGAAAAAACAGCCAGAGAGATAGATGAAATCTATAAGGCATACAGCCGCAGAGGATGGAATTATCAGCAGTATATTGCCTGCCTGGATCCTCTGGGTGAGGGCCATCAGAAGACGGAATATGCAATTTCGCCGGAGACCTATGGCAGATTTCTCACCCGGCTCTTTGATCTCTGGTACAAGGACTGGCAGAAAAACCGACAGCCCTATATTCGCCAGTTTGAAAATTATATTGCCCTTCTTATGGGATATTACCCTGAGGCCTGTGACCAGAGAGGCGAGTGCGGGATTCAGTATGTGGTAGAAGCGGACGGAAGCGCCTACCCCTGTGATTTTTATATGCTAGATGAATACCGTTTAGGGAATTTTAATGAAAATACTATGGAAGAGATGGACGGACGGCGTGAAGAAATCGGATTTATCAGACGTTCCCGCCAGTTGAACCCTCAGTGCAGGGAATGTCCCTACTTCTTCCTTTGCAGGGGCGGATGCCAGCGCTACAGAGATCCTGTGGAGGGAAGCGATTATTATAAGAATTATTTTTGTCCGGCGTATAAGCTCTTTTTTGAGCATTGTATGGACAGGATGAAAAACATGGCAAAGACAGGAATGAAAAGATAACAGGAAACAGAGAACTGGACTGGTTTAAAATAACCGAAATGGATATTTTAACCAGTCCATAATTCTGCTATACTACGGGAAACCATGAAAAATCAAGGAGGAACGTATGATGCGGAATATTTCTGTAAAAAAACTGGTAACAGCAGCCCTGTTTGCAGCCCTGATCGGTGTGTTTACCATGTCAATCCGGATTCCAACACCAGGTACCGGAGGATATATTCATCCGGGTGATGCCGTGGTTATTCTGTCCGGGATTTTTCTGGATCCGGTAACTGCATTTCTGGCAGCGGGAATTGGCTCCTGTATGGCGGATTTACTGGGCGGCTATTTTATTTATGCACCGATTACATTCACGGTCAAAGGCCTTGTGGCCGTTGTCACATCTGTGGTATACTTTCATGTAGTGAGTAAAGGAAAAAGCAGGAAGCTGGCAGTGCTGTATGGTGGTATAGCTGATATTTTGCTGGTTGCAGGAGGATACTTCCTTTTTGAAAGCGTTCTCTATGGCCTGGCAGCCGCTTTTTTGAGTCTCTCTGCCAATGGGATTCAGGGGATTAGTGGACTGGTGATAGCGGGAGTGCTGTATCCGGGGCTGGAGAGAATGCTTTAAACACAGTGAGAGAACTTCCGATGAATACGGAATATATGGCAACACACTGACCATTTTTTAGAGGAACATAAAAACTCCTGAAAATAGAATCTTGACAGTTTCCCATGTCCGTGATAGCATTATTGGCAGTAAGGGAGTAGTCAGCGCAGTTAACCGGTTATCAACAGCCGGAAACCGTGTAGCGAAGTCAACAGCATCGGAGCGTGTCCGTGGCTTGGTTTTAAATGGCGAGACTTATCGGGAGCCTTCTTCAATGGAAGGGACTTCTGGTAAGTCTCGTTTTGTTTGTACCAATGAATATGGAAATGCATAGATGCGCCTGTGAGACAGATGTATAGTGCATCTGCCATACGGGAATGATGAGAGAGACACTTCCATATGATAATAAGGAGGAAAAAGCAATGAAAGAGTACCTGTCCAGTATTCAGGATGTGCTGAAGGAGCAGAATACCTCAGAAGAGGGACTTTCTTCTCAGGAGGCTGCCAGCCGTCTGGAAAAATTCGGGCATAACAAGCTGAAAGAGGGAAAGAAAGACTCCCTGCTTAAAAAATTTCTCGATGAACTGGCAGACCCCATGATTATTATTCTAATCGTGGCGGCTATTATTTCAGGTATTACCGCTTACTATGAGGGTGAGTCCTTTGCAGATGTAATCATCATTATGGCGGTAGTTATTATCAATGCAGTTCTGGGCGTTGTTCAGGAGAGCAAGGCAGAGGCGGCGATTGCAGCCCTGCAGGAGATTGCGGCAGCTACCAGTAAGGTGCTGCGCGACGGAAAGCTTGTTACATTAAAGAGTGAGGAGCTGGTTCCCGGTGATGTGGTTATCCTGGAGGCAGGAGATTCCGTACCGGCAGACGGACGAATCATCGAGTGCGCCAGCATGAAGATCGAGGAGGCGGCTCTGACCGGAGAGTCTGTTCCTGTAGACAAGATCATTCAGGTGTTAAATCTGGGCGGAGAAAAGGATGTTCCTTTAGGCGACCGCAAAAATATGGTATACATGGGCTCTACCGTTGTATACGGCCGTGGAAAAGCTGTCATCACAGCGACAGGTATGGATACGGAAATGGGTAAGATTGCAGATGCTCTTGCTCAGGCTAAGGATGAGGAAACACCTCTTCAGATCAAGCTGAACCAGTTAAGCAAGTTCCTGACCATGCTGGTTGTGGGAATCTGTGTGGTTATTTTTGCCGTGGGCCTGTTCCGCGCACAGGGAAGCGCTGAGGGCATTACAGGCGACACGATTTTAAGCACATTTATGGTAGCCGTTTCTCTGGCAGTAGCTGCGATTCCGGAGGGTCTGGCAGCGGTTGTTACCATCGTGCTTTCCATCGGTGTTACAAATATGTCCCGCAGAAATGCCATTATCCGCAAGCTGACAGCAGTGGAAACTCTGGGATGTACTCAGATTATCTGTTCTGATAAGACAGGTACTCTGACACAGAACAAGATGACCGTTGTAGAGCATGTGGCAGATGATGAGAAGCTGCTGGAGACAGCCATGGCACTCTGTTCCGACGCCTCTTTAAGCGCTGACAGCGGCGAGGCAGTAGGCGAGCCTACAGAGTGTGCGCTGGTAAATGACGCTGCAAAGAATGGTCTTCCCAAGGATCAGCTAGAAAAGGAATATCCCCGTGTGGCAGAGGCGCCCTTTGATTCCATGCGTAAGATGATGACAACCATTCATCAGACCGCAGAGGGAAGCTTCATTCAGTTTACAAAGGGAGCTCCTGATGAGGTATTAAAGCGCTGTACAAGGGCCTATGTGGGCGGTCAGATTGTGGAAATGACCGATGAAATCCGCAGCGGTATTTTAAAGAACAACAAGGCTATGGCAGATAAGGCTCTGCGTGTGCTCTGCGGTTCCATGAGAGAGTGGAAGGCTCTTCCGGAAAATACGGACGCCTCCAATCTGGAGCAGGATCTGGTTTATGTGGGACTTTCCGGTATGATCGACCCGGTACGTCCTGAGGTAAAGGCGGCAATCGTTGAATGCCGTGAGGCAGGAATCCGGCCCATCATGATTACCGGCGACCACAAGGATACGGCGGTAGCCATTGCAAAGGAGCTGGGAATCATCGAGGATGCCAGCCAGGCGATTACAGGTGCTCAGTTAAATGAGATCAGCGATGAGCAGTTTAAGACAGATATTGAAAAGTATTCTGTTTATGCCCGTGTACAGCCTGAGCATAAGGTACGCATTGTAAATGCATGGAAGGCAAAGGGCCGTATTACGGCTATGACCGGAGATGGAGTAAATGACGCTCCTTCCATCAAGAGCGCTGACATCGGCGTGGGAATGGGTATCACAGGTACGGACGTAACCAAGAACGTAGCAGATATGGTTCTTGCAGATGACAACTTTGCAACCATCGTATCAGCAGTAGAAGAGGGACGGCGCATTTACGCAAATATCCGTAAGGCGATTCAGTTCCTGTTAGCCTCCAATCTGGCAGAGGTGCTGGCAATCTTCTTTGCAACTCTGATCGGCTTTACGATTCTGGAGCCGGTACATCTTTTGTGGATCAACCTGATCACAGACTGTTTCCCTGCTCTGGCTCTGGGTATGGAAAAGAGCGAGGCAGATATCATGAAGCAGGCTCCAAGAGACCCGAGAGAAGGCATTTTTGCCGGAGGTATGGGCTTTGACGTATTCTTCCAGGGCTTTGTGGTAACAGTGCTTGTAATGATTTCCTATATCATAGGCCATTACATTGAAAGCGGCGTCTGGGAATTTGTAAACAGCCCTGATGGAACTACGATGGCATTCCTGACTCTGTCCATGGTGGAAATCTGCCACTCTCTGAATATGAGAAGCCGCAGAGGCTCTATCTTTACCATGAAGACCGGAAATACCTTCCTTTACGGCGCAATGATCGTATCTCTGATTCTGACAACAGCAGTAATCGAGGTTCCGTTCCTTGCAAAGGCATTTGAGTTTACTCCTATTGATTTCCATGAGTATATTATTGCTCTGGGACTTGCAGTATTGATCATTCCGATTATGGAAGTAGTGAAGTTTGTTCAGAGGAAGATGGGAGTGTAAAGACTTACTGTCCCGATTATAAATATGTTTTGAAAACAGCGCTCCGGCAGAGGAAACTCTGCTGCGGGCGCTGTTTTAATTTAATGACTAAAACTTCCCACACCGATACGGTGTGTTGAACCTTGAAAATTCAATATTTCAGCCAATAAAAAAGGCATAAACCTGTTCCGTTTGTATAATGGAATTGACGAAAAACCAACAAACCAAGGAGGATTTATGCCATGTCCAGTATACCACAAAACCATTTCGATGAGAACGATCTAATTGACTGTGTTCAGAGATTTTTTGCCAAACATCATGTTGGCAAAATCCTTGCCAAATGTAACGGAATGAAAGAAAAATGTATTCATTATTGATGACAGTCTTTTCAACCGCACAAGCTGTAAGAAAACAGAACTGGGATTAAGAGTATTTGATCACACGGATATGCATTTCAAAAAAGGCTTCCGAATGCTTACTTTAAGCTGGAGTGATGGAAATACACTAATCCCTGTAAACAGCTGCCTATTAGTTTCTGCAAAAGATACAAATATCATTGGACCGGTAAAAGACTTTGATAACAGAACCCTTGCAGGTAAAAGACGTAAACTTGCTCAGACAAAAGCACCGGAGGTAATGATGACTTTGCTGGATATTGTCCTCAGTGTGGGACTGAATGCAGAATACGCCCTGTTTGATTCCTGGTTTTCTAATCCGGCACAGGTCACAGCCATCCATTCAAAAGGTATGGATGTGATTGCTATGATCAAGAAAAGCAGCCGGATCAAATATTCATACTGCGGTAAGCAGATGAATATCAAAGAAATCTATTCCCGGAATAAAAAGCGCCGTGGCAGATCAAAGTATCTGCTTTCTGTTGATGTTATGGTAGGAAAAGAAAATCCAATTCCGGCGAAAATTGTTTGCGTAAGGAACAAATCGAATCGCAAGGATTGGCTTGCCTTTATCTGTACAGATACTACGCTTTCCGAAGAAGAGATTATCCGTATTTATGGGAAGCGCTGGCAGATTGAGGTTTTCTTCAAAACCTGCAAATCTAAGCTCAACCTGATTGGAGAATGCCATAGTTTATCTTATGACGCACAGACAGCCCACATAGCCATTGTGTTTACCAGATATATGTTACTTGCAATGGAGCAGCGACAAAATGAAGATCTGAGAACGCTTGGTGAGCTGTTCTACTTCCTTGTTGACGAAATGGCAGATATTACTTTCAGCAGATCACTTGGCATCCTGATGAACGCCTTAATGGCGAACCTTCAGGAATTTTTAAAGCTCAGCGATGAACAACTGACTGCTTTTACCGCTGATTTTGAAGCAAGACTGCCAGAATATCTGCGCAATGCACTTCATCCCAATGCTATATCGGCATAAATCGCTATCTTGTTAGCTGAAATATTGAATTTTCAAGGCGCAAGTCCCATTTTAGATATGGGAAGTCTTAGTTAATGAAAAACAGCTCCGGCAGTGCATATGCCGGAGCTGTAATAATCTCTGCTATAATGAATGGAGAGTGTGTAATGATTATGGAAGTATTAGCCAAAGTATCTCTTCAGAAGACCCTCAAATGCCTTTCCGTGACGAGCCTCATCCTTAGCCATCTCATGAACAGTGTCATGAATCGCATCCAGATTAGCAGCCTTAGCTCTCTTAGCCAGGTCGAACTTGCCGGCAGTAGCGCCGTTCTCAGCAGCAACTCTCATCTCCAGATTCTTCTTGGTGGAGTTTGTAACAACCTCGCCTAAGAGTTCAGCAAACTT
>JABLTT010082640.1_pt1 | contig 84980 bp, 76 predicted proteins | sample 7160061 | NCBI WGS metagenome assembly JABLTT01 (sample SAMN14651232, study PRJNA627086) | human gut metagenome | isolation source: feces | host: Homo sapiens | reverse complement strand
TTCTGGGCAAATACGAGTGGTAATGATGTGATATATCGTTTCATACAGCAGGGGAATGCGGAAATGAAACAGGATTTTGACATCTTGTCCAGCGGCGGCATGATTGAAAAAACAATCAAACCGGAGCTGACGTATCGGGAACTGGATGATACAGACAATTTATACAGCTTTCTGTTGTTTACCGGCTATCTGAAGGCTATAAGCAAAACGGACACAAACACCTATCAGCTTATGATTCCCAATAAAGAAATACAGTACATCTACACGACCATTTTTGAAGAATGGTTTAAGCAGCAGATCAGAAGCTACCAGGCATCGTTTCTGGAAGCACTTCTGCAGGAGCATGTGGAAGAAGCAAATGAAATTCTGAATACCGTATTATTTCAATCCATGAACTATTTTGACTATGATGAGAAGTATTATCATGGATTTTTAAACGGCATGCTGCAGGGGAAGGGCAGCTATCGCATTGTTTCCAACCAGGAATCCGGTTTTGGAAGATGCGACCTTGCAGTTCTACCGGCGTATAACAAGAACAGAGGACTGCTGTTTGAATTAAAGGTGGCAAAGCGTGAAGAGGATGTGGAAAAGAGTGCAGAGCTGGCAATACAGCAGATAAAAGAAAAGCAGTATATCGAGGGTCTGCACAGAAAGGGCTATACCGACATTCTCGGGTACGGCATCGCCTTCTACAAGAAAACCTGTGTAATAAAAAAGATGGAATAGAAAGCCGTTAAGCATAAAACAACTGGTTGTCCAGAAAAAGCAATTACAAATGAAAAAGAGAATTCAAAGATACCTTACGTAAAATTTGAATTCTCTTCTTTTTTGTAGTGTAGTGCAAAACAGGCTGTATCGTTTTGACTAATTCGCATGCAATCGGAAGGTACTGGTTTTTACATACTGTCGTATGAAGCCGATTCCGGCCGCAAGCAGTGCGCAGCCAAGACCGGTATAGAAGGACTTGATACATACATCCAGCCAAAGATGCGATGCACGCAGGGCAATACCAAAACTCATCATACAGATCATGATAATATAGGATTTTGCATCAAAGAAGCGCAGGATATGCATACGATCTTCTGTATTGGCAAGAATGCGCTCTGTATGCTTATGAATCAGCTTTTTAAAAATCATATGGTAGAAAATCAGGAAGGTGATAACCGCGGCAGCAGCAGTTGCTATGCTCATATAGCTGGTACTCAGCCATCCGATCCTGACAATATTGAAGCCTGCGGCTGCCCATACAATGCCTGCTGTCAGAAGCAGATATTTCTTTGCTACGTGCATTATTCCTTCACCTTCTCCTTCAGCATCAGGAAGAGGAGAATCATACCGATACCAACCAGAATGTGTCCAATACCTGCAAAGCCGGAAATCATACCGTTTGCCGCAGAAGTCAGTGTGCTGCCATTTACCTGAAGAACACCACGGACCGCCAGCATCAGGGAGGTCAGAAGAACACCGATATTATACACGATGATAAACGCCCTGTACTTCTTTGATTCCTGAATGGCAAACAGCTTGATACAAAAGGTGACAATCAGAAACATAACCATTCCCAGCAGAAACAAATGGGTGTGCACAAAGGATAATGCCGTGCGTCCATCAAAGCCGCTCAGCTTTGTAAATTCTCGATAAAAGACTCCGCCAATCATGGCGAGAATCGCATATAAAAATGCAAGATTGATTGTTTTTTTCATAAATAATTCAGCTCCTTTTTCATCATTTGATATCCCATCCATACAACCCATACATAGGCGAGTGTCTTGGGAATCATCAGCATTCCAATCATTGGCAGGGTATCAGCCCATAAGACGACCGGAATGTAAAACAGAAAACTCAGGGTTATGGCAAGCCACATGTATTTGAAAATGAAATCCTCCTTCTGCTTTGCCTGCTGATAAAACAGCACGATGATCCAAAGTCCCATCAATGCAAACGGCACATTTCTAAGGATACCCCAGCTAAGCGGTGCATTCGGACTTGTCCATGCATTCTGCGGAAAGAAGCAGAGTGCCATGCGGAGCAAGGCAAGCAGATACATGCCTGTGCGAAGCAGGGGACAGTGTCTGTTATAACGCAGCTCCCATATGCGAAACAGCAGCAGGTAGAAAATGGTCATCGTAATGGATGTGATAAATTTTCCGATTCCCAATGCTGCCGTGTGAGCCGCAAGTCCGTCAGTGCATAATGCATAGGCTCTGGGGATAAGATGAAAGGCGTCTCCCAGCCCGAGGGTTACCGCCATGATGCCAAATAAGAAAAGCATACGGTTTCCTCTTGCCTTTCGTATCATGGTGATTCCCAGTATACATACGGTGCATAAATATAAAATATCAAAAGCAGTTTCCATAACAGCCTGCATGTGACTTCCTCCTTATTATATGAACATGGTTCATTTTGTGCCGTGAGTAGTTGTTCCGTGCGTTACCTGAAGCAGCCGGCAGATAAGCTCCTTTGTGAAGGTACAGCTCCTTCTTTGGTGCGATAAATCATTCATCATATGCTCCATCAGAAAATCGATGAAGGCAGCCTTTGTGAAGGTAGCATTCCAGATATGCTCAGGGATATCGCAATCCTGCTGCAGGGCATAAAGGAATCCCTCGCGGATATGCTGCTGATAACGTTCCTCCATCAGCTTTCCACGCTCTTTTTCAGTATTGCGCAATATATCCAGCTGACCCAGCAGTACGGAAAAGAAATCCTCCATATGCTCTGCAAGCCGATGATATACAACCTCATAGAAATCCGCAAAGGGAAGTGTTTCACTGAGAATGCAGATATCCTTGTGAAAAATTCCTTTCCAGAAGCTTTCCACAATGGCAAGCAGCAGGTCGGACTTTGACGGGAAGTAATTGTAAACAGCACCAACAGAAATATTCAGTTTTTTAGCAAGTGCCCGAATACTGAGCTGATCAATGCCTTCTTGAAATACAATCTGTCTGGCAGTATCCAGAAGCTCCTCCTTTGAGGTAACAACCTTATTCATAAACCACCTCCAACTTGAACACTGTTCATTATGAACTTCTCCGATACAGATGTCAAGCGGTTTGAATCTTGAAAAATAAGCGGCGGTTATTCATAAAATGTATATGTTTTTTTTAAATAATGTGATATTGTGTGATATAATAATTTACAGGAATAGCTTTTTTGCTGTTTGAAAGGGGAATGAAATGGAATTGTTAAAAAAGTATGCAACAAGAACATATCTGATGTATGGTAGTATTGCGGGAGGTATTCTGGCAGTAATTATGCTGATTATTTACCTCACAGCGGGACAGGGACTGGACAGCTTATCCGGATTATCAAGTGCATTGTCTTCCTTACGCAGTCTGTGTGTGCTGTATTACATCGATTTTGTCATCTTTGTAATACTGGTTGGAGGATATGCGTTTCGAATCGGTTATCTGAAGGATGCTTCATTTATGGGAAAGCTTTTGCTTGGCTGCAATGGTGCTGCATTGCTGATGGGGCTTTTCTGCTTTTCGGCAATACGGGCTGTACATGCTTTGGCAAGTGGTGATTTCACAGCCGCGATGGCGTATTCCGGCAGTATGGAAAACAAGGGAATCATGCTCGTCATTATGGTGCTTGCACAAATTGCAGCAGCAGGAATCAGTATCTATATCCTGTTTGTGAAAAGGAATGAGCAGGTAGAAGCCGAGGAGGCAATGAAGGATTTAAGTGAGGGCGCAAAAGCTGCCGGAGAAGCTGTATCAAAGGCATCAGCAGCAGCCCAGGATCATGCTCTTAAGCTTTCTGAGAGATGCAAGGCATATTACAAGACGGAAAAAGGCAGACGGAATACAATCATAGGCGGTATTGCGGCGGCAGTCGCTATCGTTTGTATTGCTGGATTCAGTATTTATCAGAGTGTAAAGAAGACTCCGATTGATTTGACCGCTGCATGTACCGTTACCTTTGAAGGCGTATCCGGTGAAGGAACGGCGGATATCAATTGTAATCCGGATTATGATCATACAAACGAGGATATCCGTATGTTTATGAGCGATGTTACCTATAAGGTGGAAAAGGATGGCGAACTGAAAAACGGCGATGATGCAGTTTTGAAAGCTGAATACAGTCAGGCTACCGCAGACAGCTGTAAAGTAAAGGTGGAAAATCCAGAGAAGAAGGTAAAGGTAGAGGGATTGGAAATCGTATATAAAACCTTCGCAGAGATTCCAAAGGCAAGCTCTGATAAATTCGAGGCAGCGGCAAAAGCAGCATTGGAAGCCTATATAAAAGACAGAAGCACATCTTTTTTCTCTTCAACCAAGGTAACTGTTGAACATGTCGCGCTGATCGGTGTGTATTATGAATATCGTTCCTACGATCATACCGGTACAGCACATTATGTTTATCGCACAAAGGTTACAGAGGATAGTAAGTATTCCACAGAAAAGAATACAGATTATTACGATGTGAAGATCACCGGTATCAGCTCTGCAAAGGAAACGGATCTGTCTGAGGAATCTGATATGATAAATGTAGATTCAATTTACCTTTATGAGGATGAAAAGACGGATGCGATGGCACTTGAGAAATTCAAGCAGTATAAAACAAATCTGGAAACTATCAAGGAACAGGCAGAAAAAACGGTTTTTAAAGATGAAAGAAAAAGCAAATAACATGATGTAAAGGTTCTTTCTAACATTAGGGTGTATGCAAAAGGGAGACTTCAACTTCTATTGATAAATACAATAATGTTGAATCTCCTGTTTTGAGTTTATCCATAATCGAGAAAGGAACTATGAAATTCATACTGTAAAAAATCCCTTATTCACAGGCAGTCGGATGAAACAAATCTATTGTTTGAAATAAGGGTTTTTTTTATCCCAAGGCACAGGGAATACTGCCATAAAGCGGAAATAAATTATGCATTTTTGCTTCCTGCATGTATTCTGTTAGTGCTTAGCTGAAAAATCATCACGGCAGGGCAGAGAAGCCGCCGGTTTACGGGAGCTGAAGAAGGTGGCTGGTATAGGAGGTACATCTGTAGAAGTGGTGAAGCGTTCGTTGCAATCGGTACAAAAAAAGGACGCATTGTCCCTTTCTAGGCATGTGCCGCATCCGCAAGTGTTTTCACAAAGCTGCCGATCTCTTCCAGCGTGATTTCCTGCTTCGCCAGTCGCCCGATCTGCCGCACAATGGCACTGCCGACAATCACACCGTCCGCATAGGACTTCATCTCGGTAATCTGCTGTGGAGTGGAAATACCGAAGCCAAGTGCCTTTGGCGTATCGCTGTAAGCGGAAAGCTCGTTTAGAAATGCCTTCAAATCCGCCTGAAATTCCGTTCGCTCGCCGGTTACACCAAGGGATGTCACGCAATACAGAAAGCCTTCACTTTGTTCCGCTATGCTTTTCTTACGGACACTGGAAACAGGTGTTACCAGGGAAATCAGCTGTATATGATGTGCATCCGCAAGCGGCTTTAATTCCTCACGGTGCTCCATGGGAAGATCGGGAATGATCAGCGCATCAATACCGGCAGCTTCGCTTTCTCTGAGAAACCGGCCTGCCCCATATTTGAAGATTTGGTTGTAATACAGGAGGAAAACAAGAGGAATCTGGGAGAACTCGCGAATGTTCGACACCATACGCATAACAGTCTCTGTTGTGATATCATTCTGTAAGGCGCGAAGACTTGCCTCCTGAATGACGGGTCCCTCCGCAATCGGATCGGAAAAGGGGATTCCGATTTCAATGATATCACAGCCGTTTTGTTCCAGCTGCTTCACACATTCCATACATGTGGGAATATCCGGATCACCTGCTGTCAGAAAGCCGATGAAGGCCGTTTTTTGTTCCTGCTTCAATCTCTTGAATACTGCATCAATTCTATTCATTAATGTCCACCTCCAGATATTCCGCAATACTTTTTACATCCTTGTCACCACGTCCGGACAGGGTGACTGCGAGTATGCTGTCCCTTGACATGGTCGGGGCAAGCTTCATGGCATAGGCCAGCGCATGACTGCTTTCGATTGCCGGTATGATGCCCTCTGTTTTTGTCAGATACAGAAAAGCCGCAACCGCTTCATCATCTGTGACTGGCACATATTGCACGCGCCCGCTTTGGGCAAGGTCGGCATGCTCCGGTCCGATTCCGGGATAATCCAGTCCTGCGGAAATGGAATACACCGGCATGATCTGACCGTCATCATCCTGTAGAAACAGTGATTTCATGCCATGCAGGACACCGACACTGCCGCGTGCAATGGTTGCGGCATGCTGTTCGGTATGAATCCCTTTTCCCGCCGCCTCACATCCGATCAGGGCAACATCCTCATCCTTCAGAAAATCATAAAAGGTACCGATAGCATTGCTGCCGCCGCCCACACAGGCGATGACTGCATCCGGCAGACGTCCTTCCTTTTCCAGACACTGCGCCTTCATTTCCTCTGATATGATCTTCTGGAAATCACGGACAATCATCGGATACGGATGAGGTCCGACAGCGGAGCCCAGAACATAAAAGGTATCATCACAGCGGGAAGCCCATGCACGCATGGCCTCATTGCAGGCATCCTTCAAGGTGCCTGTGCCGCTGGATACCCCGGTAACCGTTGCCCCCAGCAGCTCCATCTTGAATACATTCAGCGACTGTCTGCGCATGTCCTCAACCCCCATGAACACCTCACATTCCATACCGAAAAGAGCCGCCGCTGTTGCGGAGGCAACCCCATGCTGCCCGGCACCCGTCTCCGCAATGATTTTCGTTTTTCCCATTCGTTTTGCCAGCAATGCCTGCCCCAGCACATTATTGATCTTGTGCGCACCGGTATGATTCAGATCCTCCCGCTTCAAATATATCTTTGCACCGCCCAGTTCCTCGCTCATCTTCCTTGCATAATACAGCAGAGAAGGACGGTTCGCATATTCCCTTAAATAAAACTGAAGCTCCTGCTGGAAATCCGCATCATCCTTTACCTGCTCATAGGCATTCTCCAGCTCCTCCAGAGCAATCATGAGTGTTTCCGGCGCATATTGTCCGCCAAACGCTCCATACATTCCTTTTGTCATACTGCCTCCCATCTCCCGCTTTTTACGGGCATCTATCTTGTAAAATGCACGCCATTGCAGTATTCCTTTACAGTGCTTGGTCTGCTTTTGTTCAACCCTTCAGCTGCTTCATAAACGTGCGCACTTTTTCCTTATCCTTTTTGCCATTGGTCTCCAGTGCACTGGAGACATCAATGCCGTAAGGCTGCAATGCCAGAATTTCCTTTACGTTATCCCTGCAGATTCCACCGGCAATGATGAGTCTGGACACGTCCAGCTTCTGTAACAATTCCATAGCGATCCGCTTTCCGCTTCCTCCGCGCAGGCCCTGTACATAGCTGTCCACAAGCAGACGATCCGCATGCGGAAACGCTGCAGCATCCATATCCTCGATTTGACCGATACGCAGAGCCTTCCATATTTCACAATTGCAGCTTTTTTTCAGCTGCCGGATATCCGCATCGCTTTCATCTCCGTGCAGCTGAATAACATCCAGACCTGTCTGCTTGGCGATTTTAGCTATGACGGCAGGCTGTTCATTCACAAAAACACCGACAAGCCTGCTGTATCGGATGATATTTGAAAGCCTGCAGGCGGAGGCTGCGGATATCTGATGCTTTCCGGGAGCGAATACAAAGCCGACATAGTCCGGCTTCACCTCATTCATCAGTGCCGCATCCTCTTCGCTTTTAATACCGCACAGCTTTACAACTGCCATACTTCAGCTCCTGCAGGTGGGTACGGATATCCGGACAGCGCATGAAGCTCTCTCCGATTAAAACAGCATCTGCACCTGCTTTTCTTACATACTCCATATCCTCATGTGTGAAAATTCCACTTTCGGAAACGATACTGATATCCGCAGGAATTCTGGAAGCCAGACGCTTTGTTGTTTCCAGAGATACGGCAAAGGTATGCAGGTCGCGGTTATTGATACCGATGATTTCCGGCTGCAGCTGCAATGCCCGCTCCAGCTCCTTTTCATTGTGTACCTCCACGATACACTCCAGATCGAGAAAGTGTGCCAGCTGATAGAATTCACGCAGGGTTGCATCATCCAGCATAGCCACAATCAGCAGCATCATGTTTGCGCCAATACGCTTTGTCTGCACAACCTCGCGGGCATCCATAATGAAATCCTTGCGCAGAATAGGAAGATCGCTCACGGAACGGGCAATTTCTATATTTTCCAAGCCGCCCTGAAAGAAATTGCGTTCTGTCAGTATGGAGATGGCATTGATACCTGCCTCATCATACGCATTCGCAAAGCGCGCAGCGCTGAAATCCTCTACAATGACACCCTTGCTGGGACTTGCTTTTTTTATTTCTCCGATAACGAATAATGAATCATACAGCTTCATCTGCTTGGCGATCTTACCCTGTTCTCTTGGAAGCATCCGCATCAGCTCCTCCTCCAGTGTAGTTTTTTTCTTTTCTATGATCGTATCCAGTATCATGCACCTACCTCCTGTGACAGCTGTTGAAACATCCTGAATTTCGCCAGCGCCTGTCCGCTGTCGATACTCTGCTCAGCCAGCCTGATTCCGTCTTCCATGGTGTCAGCACGTCCGCTGATATACAGGGCAAGACCGCTGTTCAGTAAAACGGCATCCCGTTTGGCACTGTGCTCTCCCTGTAAAATATCCATGAGAATTTTGGCGTTTTCCACACTGTCTCCGCCGACAAGCTCCTGCAGCTGACAGCGCTTTCTGCCGAATTGCTCCGGAGAAATCGTATACGTACGAATCTGATTGTCCTTTAACTCATGTACAAGGGTATCTCCGGTCATGGAAACCTCATCCATGCCGCAGTCCCCATGCACAACAACTGCCTGTTTAACACCCATTTCCTGATAGACATGAATCATGACATCTGCCATTTCCTCATTGTAGGCACCGATGACATAGGTATCGGGATGTGCCGGATTCGTCAGGGGTCCGAGAATATTAAACATTGTCTTTAATCCAAGCTGTCTGCGTATCGGACCGACATGCCGCATGCTTTCATGATAGGTCTGGGCAAACAGAAAGGTGATGCCGACCTTCTCCAGCAGATAGGCTGCTTCCTTTGGCGGAAGGGTGATGTTGACATGCAGTGCCTCCAGGGTATCCGCACTTCCGCTTTTACTCGATACGCCGCGGTTTCCATGCTTGGCAACTGCCAGTCCTGCACCGCACAATACAAAGGAGGAGGTGGTGGAAATATTAAAGGTATTCAGACAGTCACCACCGGTGCCGACGATATCGACAATACCTTTCACATCGGTTGGAAGCGGTGTCGCCTTGCTTACCATGACCCTGGACGCTGCTGCGATTTCCGCAGGACTTTCCTTTTTCATCTTCATTGCGATCAGAAATGCGCTGACCTGTTCACTGCTTGCTCTGCCATCCATAATGATATTCATGGCAGTTTTCATTTCCTCTGTTGTCAGATCATGGTGTTCACTGACCTTTTTAATATATTCCTTTAACATACATAGCTCCTCGCTTTCGTTATAAAATTCTCAATAATTTGCATACCGTCCGGTGTCAGAATCGATTCCGGATGAAACTGAATGCCGTATACAGGATAGCGGTGATGCTGAATCGCCATGATTTCCTTTGTGCTGCTTTCGGCAGTTACGATGAGCTCATCACCCGGCTGTTCTACAACCAGAGAATGATAGCGGGCTGCCAAAAATGTGGTGGAAAGACCATCGAACAGCGCGCAGGGTGCTGTTTGCGTGATTGCATCACACTCACCGTGCCGAATCACCCTTGCATAGGTGATTCTGGAAGAAAACACCTCAGCTATGGCCTGATGCCCCAGACAGATTCCCAGCATGGGAATATCCCTGTAACACTGCTGAATGATAGATTCCATATTTCCGGCAGCATGGGGATGACCTGCCCCCGGTGAAAACACGAGAGCAGTCGGCTTCAGCTTTTGCAGCATAGAGGCATCAACAGCATCATTTCGCAATACGATGACATCTTGCGCATATACGGCAACTGCCTGATAGAGATTGTAGGTAAAGGAATCATAGTTATCGATGATTACAATCATACCGTCACCTCACCGTGTACTGCACGAAGCATGGCTTTTGCTTTATGCAGCGTTTCCTCATATTCCTTTTCCGGTACGGAATCCTTTACGATTCCGGCTCCTGCCTGTAAATAGACCTTATGTTTATGAAAGACAAAGGTACGGATGGTGATACAGGCATCAAATTGTTTATTGTAGCCTAAGAAGCCGATAGCCCCACCGTAAATTTCCCGTTTTACCGGCTCCAGCTGTTCAATGATATTCATTGCACTGATTTTCGGCGCACCGGACAGAGTCCCTGCCGGTAGGACACTGGCAAGTGCGTCATAGATATCACAGCTTTCCTTCAGTCGACCGTGTACCTCGCTCGTCATATGCATGACATGGGAATAACGCTGCACCTGCTTCATATGCCGAACCTGAACACTGCCGATATCCGATACCCTGCCGATATCGTTCCGTCCTAAATCAACGAGCATGCTGTGCTCTGCATTCTCCTTGGGATCCTCCAGCAGGGATTGTGCTGCTTTCAGATCCTCCTGTTCATCAGCTCCTCTGGGACGGGTGCCGGCAATCGGCATCGTCATAATGGAACGTCCGCGACCCTTTAACAGCAGCTCCGGTGAAACACCGGCGATGACATATTCATCAAAATCAAGATAATACATATAGGGGCTTTTCCCCAGTGAACGAAGCTGGACATACGCATCCAATGGATCCTCTGTATACGAAGCCTCCATACGCTGACTCAGTACAACCTGAAAGATATCGCCTTCCTGTATGTGCTTCTGCGCCTGTTCCACGTTTGCCATGAATTGCTGCTTATTCATGGAGCTTGTGACGGTTCGCCTTGCAAGTGGCTTTCCACTATACGGCTTTCTGTGTGACAGGAAAACTGCAGCTCGTAAATGCGTTGAACCGCTTTGTCATAGGCGTTGTCCAGACATCCGTTTTGTGTCTGCATATTCACAATGACATACAGCCGGTGCTGTTCATGATCAAGCACCAGCAGCTCTTCCACAAATGCAAACTGCATCAGGGGAAGCTTTAGAGAGGGAAGCCGGTTATCCTGAATGGCTTCAAATAAGCGAATCATATCATAATTGAAATGACCGATTGCTCCTCCCGTAAATACCGGCAGCTCCGGATAGATGGGAGCACATTCCTGCATTTCTTTCTTTAGGATGTCCAGTGGATTTCCATCCAGCTGTATTGTTTCATCGTATTGAATGAGAGCTGTAGTTCCACCTCTGCTTACCAGGCGTTTCCTACAGGGCAAAGCGATGATGGAATAGCGGCCATACGAGTTCAGAACACCGCTTTCCAGAAAAAATGAATAGGGTCCCCGCAGCGCTGCATACAGATCAAGCATATCATCTGCTTCATAATCCAGTGCTGTGTAAACGGGAATTCGTGTATATGTGTCTGCGTAAATACGCACAGTTTGTAAATCGGGATAGATCATAGGGTTCCTCCTGTCCTCTGCATAGGCGGCTGTTAAAAGCTGCGCCATCGTCTGCTGTGACAGTAGAGAATTGCTTCTGTATTTTCCATTCTATCTTCCTTTCCTGCTACTGTATAAGAGTGAGAATAAAAATAAAAACCTCCGCCCTGTATCATAGGACGAAGGATCTTCGTTTAGCCACCTATACGTTTTGCGAAAAGACAAATGCAAAACACTCTTATACAAACACCAACATGTCTGCTTCCTCAGATAACGCGGGAATTGCGTCATCAGCTACTCATCACTTTTCGCCGATGCTTCTCTTCAGGGCCATTCACAAGATCTCTTCACGCTGAATTTCCACCGTCATCAGCTCTCTTTGGATCCGAGGGTTCTGTTACTCTTCCTGAATCAATCGAATGTATAGTCTTGATTATAAAGCTGATTTACATGATTTGTCAATAGATTTTCAAAATTATTTTCATTTTATTACAGCTTAATGAAACAATTTACTGATAAAGAATATGTAACAAATGAATATTAAGTGCCGCGAACATCTGTTTCTATTTATGCAGGCTCTATACCTTGATAAAAACAGCAGACACCAATTATTTTCTATATGCAACTGTCGAAAAACTGTTTTTATGAATTTGGGTTCTTTCTCGAATGTGGGTAAACTCAAAACAGGGAGACTTTAACTTCTATTGATAAATACAATAGTGTTGAAGTCTCCTGTTGCATACACCCTGAAGTAAGAAGGAACCTGAATTTGAAACAGTTTTATTGTGTACTTTATATGTATTATTTGTGAACAGCAGGCTGATTTTTCAGTTTTTGTAAGGTATCACAAGTGAATAATAAATTGGATACAAGATCGAGCTGTTCCATTGATAAAGAGCATAGCCATGTTGAGCAGTCTTGATGATATTTACTTTTCATTAGTCGATTTAAAAGCAATCTTTCACCTTCTTTTTTTCCCTGTTCAACGCCTTGTTTAATTCCCTGTTCAACACCATCTTCAAAACTATCCAAAATAGCATTTTTTTCGCGCTGCTCCTGTATCTGCGTTGCCATCGCTATCGACCGGAGATCTTCTGCATCATGAAATTTTCTGTACTTTTCCACTTGGTGCCCTTTGGGTATAACCTTCTTCACCAGCCTTTCCTCTGTTTTTAGTATACCATCTTCATCATTATTTTTAACAGGTACCCGAAGGGCAGAACCTAGCATAATTGTTCAAAGTCATTCAGCTTCCCGAATCCCTTGCACTTAACAATTGCATTTATCTCCGGGAGATAAATGTAAATCCTCCTCATCAGGCTTCGCTTACTTTCCATCTCGCCTTCCTCATTTCTCATCTGATAGGCATCAATCCATTTTCTAGTGTGTTCGGCATAGGAATTGAGAAAGATAATTTGATAAACAGGAAGATGAACGATAAATATAAAGTTCAGATGCTTTCAGACTGTTTCCATATCGTGGAGGTTATCTGCATTTGTAGGGTATATGGAAACAATACGGATTGGAAAGGGAGGGGACGCATAAAGACCTGTTAACAGAGAAAGCTTTCTGTGGTCGACGTTGCATGAAAAAGGACTTGGTGGTGTTCCTGGTTAGGCAGGGCAGACTAAGAAAAAGCAGGCAGTGCTGTGAACCAAGGATAAATTGCATAGGGGAATCAATTACGCCGGCAAACCGGATTTCATGAAATCCATACCATGTGGTACACTATAAGCAGGAGGTGTTTTTATGATACAAATCTTAAATGCACGTATACTCACTATGAAGGACAGACAAACAGCATCCTGTATGTGCATCGAACAGGGGAGTATTGTTTACATCGGTGATCACATACCGGAAGAATATAAAGCCGCAGATTGTGTGGATATGGGCGGCAGAGTCATCATCCCGGGAATCATAGATGCTCACAGCCATCTGGTATCCTGTGCGAATACATTCCGTCAGGCGGATGTAAGCAGTGCAAGAAGCTTTGCGGATATTCAGCACATACTAACTGATTTCATACAGCAGCATCATTTGAAGGAGCAGGACTGGGTGAGTGGTGTCGGCTATGATCATACGCTGCTTAAGGAGCGCCGGCATCCGGATGCCGATGTCCTAAAGGCTGTCGGCAGGCGGCCAATCGTGATTACCCATGCATCCTCCCATATGGGTGTTGCATCATATACAGCAATGCAGCTGGCCAATATTCCCCCTGATGCACCCGATCCGGATGGCGGCAGATATGGACGAAATACGGATGGTATGCTGAACGGCTATATGGAGGAAAATGCCTTTACTTCATTTCTGCATCATGTGCCGATGCCATCCATGGAGGAGATGATGCGGCTGCTGGAGGATGCTTTGCAGCTATATGCCAGCTATGGAATTACCACCATACAGGACGGGATGATGAATGCGGCGGTATATGCCATATTGAAAGAGGCCGCAGCTCGTAATATATTGAAACAGGATGTGGTCGGCTATGTGGGAATCCGGGACAGTGAGGCACTGCGAAAGGAAAGCAAGCCGAAGGAAGTGCAGTATCATAAGCATTTTCGCATCGGCGGATATAAGATGTTTCTTGACGGCTCTCCACAGGGACGAACCGCATGGATGCAAACACCTTATCAGGGGGATGCCAACTATTACGGATATGGAACGATGAGCGATGAGGAAGTGGCTGCCTGTATTCGCAAAAGTCTGCTGGAGCATCAGCAGCTTCTCGCACACTGCAATGGTGATGCAGCAGCTGAGCAGTATCTGACACAGTTTGAAAAGGTTGTAAGAGAGCTGGATGCTAAGGATACCTTACGTCCTGTCATGATTCACGCACAGCTTGTGCAAAAGGAACAGCTGGAACGGATGAAGCCGCTGCAAATGATTCCTTCCTTTTTTGCGGCACATGTATGGCACTGGGGAGATGTGCATATTGAAAACTTCGGAGTACAGCGGGCTTCGCTGATTTCTCCATTGCGGGATGCGTTGCAGCTTGGACTTGTGTTCACCCTGCATACCGATACTCCCGTTATCGCACCGAATCTGATGAAATCCGTATGGTGTGCCGCTGTTCGCCGTACAAAAAACGGAGTGCTTCTCGGGGAAAAGGAACGTATTGATGTTTATGAGGCCCTGCGTGCGATTACGCAGTATGCGGCATGGCAGTACCATGAGGAGGATCAAAAGGGAACGCTGGAAGCAGGTAAGTTGGCGGACTTTGCCGTCCTTGATCAAAATCCGCTGGAAATTCCGGTGGAGGAGATACGGAATATTCAGGTGCTGGAAACCTGGAAGGAGGGGACCTGTATTTATAAGCGGCAGGTGCAGGAATCGCAGAATATATAATTTTACATTTTCTTTCAATGCTTTCTGATGTATTTCATTGAGATACCGCATTCTTACATTTTCTTACAAAATGCATTGACTTTTCATTTTTCATCCCGTATACTGTAACTACAATACAAGCGATGAAAAGAAATAGTACACATGTCCAGGCATGAAAGAGAGTTCCCGTTTGCTGAGAAAGGAATCATGAGTTGGCTGTGGAACACGTCTTGGAGCTGCAGATGCGAAACAACAGTAGTGTCTGCCGGTTGATTCCGTTACCGATCAAAGTGATGCTTCCATGACGATGAGCATGATCATCACTTACTGAGGTCAGTTTCCGCAAGGAGCTGATAAATTGAGGTGGAACCACGTAAGCAACAGCTTTCGTCCTCTGGACAAAATCCGGAGGATGGAAGCTTTTTTTCATCAGACGCTTGAAATTGAGGAGGAAAAACGTATGAAAAGGATAGCTTTAACAATGCTCGCACTGCTGTGCACACTCACTTTAACTGCCTGTGGATCAGATGCAGCAAAGGGGGATGACACGGAGGTACTGACCATTGGTATAGATGACACCTTTGCGCCAATGGGATTTAAAAAGGATGGGAAGCTGGTCGGCTTTGATGTGGAGCTGGCAGAAGCCGTTTCAAAGAAAATCGGTAAGAAGGTTGAGTTTCAAAACATTGACTGGGATTTAAAGGAAACAGAGCTGAAGTCCGGGAATATCGATTTGATCTGGAACGGATATTCCATCACGGAGGAGCGTAAAAAGCAGGTGCTGTTCTCTGATCCATATATGGAAAACCGTCAGATAATTATCACAACGGATAAGACGGGAATCAAGACAAAGGCGGACATTAAGGATAAAACCTTGTCAGTTCAGAAAAATTCCAGTGCGTATGATGCGGTCATGAAGGATAAGGACTTTGTCGCAGGCTTAAAGGATGACAAGCCGACCCAGTTTGATACCAACAATGACTGTTTCATGGATTTGGAATCCGGAAGAAGCGATGCCATCGTTGTAGATGAGACTCTGGCGCGTTACTATATGAAGCAGCAGGATAACGGAGTGAACTATGTGGTACTGGATGAAAACTTCGGTACAGAGGAATATGCAATCGGAATGCGCAAGGATGATACAGAGCTGTGCAAACATATCAACAAGGCAATGCAGGAATTAAAGGACGATGGAACCTTCGATAACATCAAGGATACCTGGTTTAAATAAGCTATGGACTTCTTTATACAGCTGCTTCCGGCCTTTGTAGAAGGGCTGAAGATCACCCTGTTCTTCTGGGTGGTAACGCTGGTCGGCTCCTTTGTTCTGGCACTTCCCATGGTCTATGTCAGGCTGTCAAGGAATGCGGTTGTCTCTACCATCGTTCGTTTCTATATTTATATCATGAGAGGTACACCGCTGCTTCTGCAGCTGATGTTCGTCTATTTCGGTCTTCCTTATCTGGGCATCCGTCTGGATCGGACAACGTCAGCTATACTGGCATTTCTTCTGAACTATACCGCATATTTCACAGAAATTCTGCGTGGCGGCATACAATCCATAGATGAGGGACAAAAGGAGGCAGCCAAGCTTCTCGGCTATTCCAACTCCTATACGTTTCTGCATATCCTGCTTCCACAGGCGCTGCGCAACTGTATTCCTTCCTTTATCAATGAGAGCCTGACGCTGTTGAAGGATACCTGTCTGGTTTCCATTCTGGGAATCGACGAGCTGCTGCGTTATGCCAAAATCGCAGCCGGTACCTATGCGACAGGACTTCCTTTCATTTATGTTGGTGTGATTTATCTGGTCTTGAATATGCCGATTTCCCGCGGATTGAATTATCTGGAAAAACGGCTGAACTATTATAAGTAGAGGTGGCCGTATGAGTATACAAATTCGAAATCTATGCAAATCCTTTCACGATAATCAGGTGCTTCGCAATGTCGATCTGGATGTGAAGGAAAGGGAAATCGTTGTTTTAATGGGACTGAGTGGAAGTGGAAAGACAACGCTGCTACGCTGTCTCTGTGATCTGGAAACCGCTGACAGCGGAGAAATTCTCATCAATGACAGCTACCTTCTGAAAGAGGAAAACGGAAGGAGTGTCTACGCGGATAAGGAAACAAAAAAGGCGTTGCGCAAGGAGGTCGGCATGGTGTTTCAGAACTACCAGCTGTTTCCGCATCGCAATGTACTTCAGAATCTGATTGAGGCACCCGTTTATCATAAGCTGATGAGTAAAGAGGATGCGGTTCAAAAGGCAGAGGAATTACTGGAACGGCTGCAGATCAGTGATAAGCTGCATGCCTATCCCTCCACTCTGAGCGGTGGACAGAAACAGCGGGTGGCGATAGCCCGTGCCTGCATGCTGCAGCCCTCTGTTCTGTGCTTTGATGAACCAACCAGTGCGCTGGATGTGGAATCCATTGCTTCCGTGACCTCCATTATCAAAGACTTAAGCAAAGAAATGGCGATTCTCATCATTACACATGATGAAGGCTTTGCCCAGCGTGTTGGTACGCGTGTTGTGAAAATTACGGATATCAATCGTTGAGCTGGTGCTGATAGCGGCTATGTAGCATAAGGAAAATCAGTATATATAGGGTATCGTAAGGTATCCTTTTTATTTGGAAAATTTTATATATACATGATTCTACATACAAAGTCTTATGAGATAAAGAAGGTTGGTATCAAATTTACATGCTTTTATGATAAGTATCATATACTGTATTTCTCAGTTTTTGAGAATAATGTGCTTATTTAATATAAGGGTGTAAGCCTTATGTCAAACATAACTGCATCAAAGAAAAAACGCATAACTGCAATTGCAGAAATACGTTTATATGAAACTAGGCTATCTTTCATCTTCCTGCTCATTTAAAACCAGAAGATCCTCTTTTTGATATACGTGCGGTCCCGGTATGGCTTTTCGATGATTCCAGCACATGATAGCTTCCTTTAAAGAACGCCCCGGATTATCCGCAAAGAAGGCTCGAATATATGTGTTATATTCAAACTGCGGGCTGATAACAGTTTTTTTATGCTTCTTCTGTTCCTGTATGGCATACCATGCATCCACGGCATCCTGATATGTCTGTCCTGCGTGGGTTTTCAGCCAGTCCTGAAATTCCACATGGAAGGAAAACTTACTGCCAATCACAGATTTGAAAAATGCTCTGTGCTTCTGTGAACAAACAAGATCTTTCTCAATGATAGAATCGAGACACAGCGTGTCTGTGCGGTTGTTTTTTACTTTTCTTTGCTTTACGGCAGAACATATCGCATTTCCATGTAATATCTGAAGGATACGTTCGTTTAAATCAGCCTTGCTGCCGGCTGCCGTTACACCGCATGCCTTTAAAAACGCCTGCAACTCCTCCTTTAGATAATAGTTTTCCTGAAACTGTTCCGGTGTTAAGGCTCTTGATAATTCCGGTCGCTTCATAAATACCTCCCATCTTCTTTTTCAAGCATTCGTTTTCCCTTTGTCCATGTATTTCAATCGTCGGGGACATGGAGGGAGCTGATGAAATTCTCTTATTGCTCAATTCGTAGTAGAGATAGCATCTGTATCGCTCTACAGCTTCAGCTGCCCCTGCTGAACCTGCTGCTTTTTATAGCCCCGGATTATATCATTCATACGGTAGCGGATACCGTATTTCCGACACTCTGTCTGAAACAGCTTATACAGCTTTGCGGCATGTGGAGAATCACAGCTGTAAACATTATGATAGCGCTGTTCATACAGTCTGCGTTTTCCCGGGAAATAATGATCCAGCTGATAGTAGTAATAATCCCTCTGATTATCCCGCAGAGTCATGCCAAATGCGGGGTAGATAAATTTCGCATGATGCTTTGCCGCAAGCTCGACGATACCGGTGATGTTTTCCGGTGTGTCATTGATGAAGGGAAGAATGGGCATCATCAAAATCCCCGCATAGATACCGGCCCTGTGCAATTCCTCCAAAGCCAGAAAGCGTTCACTTGAGCTTGGGGCATACGGTTCAATCATCTTTCCCAGAGCATCATCCGCACAGGTGATTGTCAGCTTGATGATAACAGGATTATGTGAGGCAATGCGTGCCAGCAAATCCAGATCGCGCAGCACCAGAGTGCTTTTGGTATCGATTCCCACACCGTATCCATAGCGGTCGATTAGCTGTAATGCACCTCTTGTAATTTCCTGCTGCTTTTCAAAAGGGTTATAGGTATCTGACATGGCACCGATGCCTATCACTCCTTTTTTCCGTTTCCCCTTTAACTGACGCTCCAGAATAAGCAGCTCATTCTTCTTTTTCCGTACCCGGTCAAATTCCTGTACCTGATAGCAGCTGCTTCTGGAATCGCAATAGATACAGCCGTGATTGCAGCCCTTATACAGATTCATATTAAAATCCATACCAAACCAGGAAAACTGCCCGATGGTATTTCCGCCCCCCTGTAAAATTGTCTTCGCCTCAATCTCCTCCATGGACTTGCATGCATTTCCTGCGAGTGGAATATATAACTCAATAACCGAAGCGTCCTTACGGTAGTGAAACCGCTCATCATACATTTCGAAATAAACAAGCGCTCCCTTTGCAGGTGTCAGCTGTCTGTCCTTCAGCTCCTGCTTGAATATTCTATCGATGGTTTCCGGAAGCTTTGCCATATCACCATGATGCTCCACGCACAGATACTCCCCTTTGGGAATACGGTAAATCTGAAAGTGATCCGGATACAGCTGTGCACTGGGAACAGCGCATGCATAGGTCAGACCCTGTGATCCGCGCCGGGTGAGGGCATATTTCACAAACTGCTTTCCCTGCTTCACATGATACATTTTCAGCTGTTCATTAAACCTTTTCCAGAATGCCATGGAAATGCCGGCATTTCTGCTCAGGGATGTTCCCAGTTTTGTTTCACAGCCTACCAGGAAGATATCATCAAGCCTGCACAGTCTTGCTTCCATAGGTTTTCCAAAGCTTTTCAGCCTTTTTCTCCGACTGGATTTCATTTGTCAGATACGTATTTCCATAAAACAGCGCATAGCCGCTCACCGGTCCCGGACAGCTCTGGGCAGCTTCCCGTGTGGTTATATGATGAACAACACAGGCCTGTTCCCAGCTGTTCATCCATTCCGCGAATTTGAGCGCATACTGACTGGCAAACGGACATTGATCGGTATAATACAATACAAAGGTGTTTTCCGGAAGCTGCGGTCGCAATACACCATCCGCAAAGCGCGGCTTCTCTCCACCCGCATGAAACGGTAGATGCATCAAAACATACTCACCTGCTTCATCAGCAGGGATGAAGCCTTTATATTTCAGATACGAGGGATCGCTCAAATAGGGCAGCTTCTTTTTTCCTGATAAAATCGTAAGACCATGCATTCCCTTCGCTTTGGCATCCGCAATGCAGTGCTCCAGCAGCTCATCGGAATAGCCGCAGCCCTTAAAGCTTCCGGAAACCCACAGACAGTTGATGTGCATCCAGTTGTCTGCCTGAATAGGGAACCATGCGGCTTGAGCCGGTATATATTCAATAAAAACCTTACCGCGTACATCGGCCTTATAAAATACAAGCCCCTCCTCCATGCGTTCCTTCAGCCAAGCCTTTTTATCCGTGACGCTGTGATTCCCTTTTTTCTCTGTCATACTGCAGCAGATATGCTCCTTCTGTAAATTTTCCTGTGTCAGCTGTATATATTCCATGCTCTTTTTCTCCTTTACGGATGGTTTCCGTTATTGTTTTCTTACCGGTATGCGCAATACCGTTTTCAGATTTTCCGGCTTGCACTTTCTCGGATCTCCCAGATAGATTTCGTGATGCTTTCTAAGCTGTCCGCTGGCTGCAGTTGAGCCGATATCCACACAGCAGCCGTTTTCTTCAATAAAGGCATGTAGCTTCTTTAGGGATGCCGGTTCCTCATCATAGGAGCCCTTGTGCAGTATTTGTGCGCAGAGCCCCTCCTCATACCATTCCATACGTACTCGGTTGATATCTGCCTCCGGGTGCTTTTTATGAAACTCCTCACATGCCCATGCGAACACATCCTCCGTTACATATTCCGGAAGGCGGAGCATGGATGTCCACAGGAAATCCTCCTTACGGGAATAATCCATTCCCTTGATTCCCTTCATTTCCCACAGTCCCTCCAGCGGCGGCACCACATAATCGTGATAGCCCTCCAGAGCCTTGGTCCCCTTTCTGCTCATTTTGATCGTGAAGGTGATACCGTAAAGCAACTGCATCGCCTTGCTGTAATCACCATCCTCCTCATTCGGATTTCCTTTTCCATCCACCATCAGAAAGGGAATTGCCGCTATATCGATCAGCATACCCGTGGTTTTCGGCTGATAGAGGTCCTTATACTTTTTCTTATAGTCAAGCTTTATATTCTTTTCCATCGCTTCCATCTCCTTTTTCTATATCCTATCACACCATATAGGACATCAGTATGTCATATTACTCATACTGCTTGACTGCATGTCGCATTCTATTGATAACCTCATCCCGTATATCCGCAGGCTCCAGGATGCGTAGGGAATCTCCAAAGGACATGAGATACCCGTATATCCATTCGCTTTTTGGAAAATCAATGGTAACAAGAAAGCTTCCATCCTCTCTTCGCCGGAAGCAGGAGGAATCATATTCATCGAAGATGCGATAGGCGACATTTTCCTTCATTTCCAGAACCAGATGGATCAAATCCTTCTTATATTCATTCTGATCATGCGGCAGACTGGATGTATCCAGCTCCCGCTCAAAATGTTCCTTTGTGTTATGCAGGTTCTCCATGCGGTTCAGCTTGAAATAACGCTGTGCCTGTTTCTCTGTACAGTAGCCGATCAGATACCATGCGGACCCCTTAAACAGCAGCTGCAATGGTTCAACCGTTCTTGTAGTGCTGGCGCCATAGGAGGAATGGTAGGAAAAATGTATCCTCTGTTTATCAAGAATCGCGTCCTTCAACAGAAGGAATTTGCGATTGGCACTGTGGTCGGATCCCCAGTCCACAAAGTCAACATCAATCCAGTTGGTCAGCTTTGCGGAAAAGGTGGAGCTTAATTTTGTAAGCAGGGAATCCACATCCTGCGGGTCTGCAATATGATAGCTCTGCAATGCAGCCATCAGCTTTTGCTGTTCCTCTTCACTGAACATGGAACGGTGGAGTACATAATCCTCCATCAAAAATATACCACCCTGATGTCCCTTATTGGTGTACAGCGGTATTCCCGCCATGGAAAGTGCGTCAAGATCACGGTAAATCGTACGCGTACTGACTTCAAAATGCTCTGCGAGCTCTTTGGCAGTTACTCTTCGTTTCTGTAAAAGGATATAGACGATTTCAAACATTCTCTGTATCTGCATGTGATCCCTCCTTTCTGACTCCATTGTATCAGACATAATATGACAATACTATGTCATATTTGAGGAATACGCATAAAAATAAAATCATCGCATATACTGAAGCGAGAATAAAAGGATTTCAGGCATATATCTTGTACTTTCCATCACGCAGGACTAGAATACAGATATAGAAAGAAGGCAGCTTATGAAAAAAATAAAAATTGCAGCTGTGGTCGGTTCTCTTCGCAAAGCATCCCTGAACCGTCAGCTGGCAGAAGCAGCCGCAGCTCTTTGCGGTGACGAGCTTGTATTTGAAATACTCGATTATCAGGATCTACCTTTTATGAATGAGGATATTGAGTTTCCGGCACCTGCTGCTGTACAGCGCCTGCGTACGCAGCTTCAGGAGGCGGATGGCATATGGTTCTTTTCACCGGAATACAATCATGGCATTTCCGGGGTATTAAAAAATTTTCTGGATTGGATGTCCCGTCCGGATGAAGTACAGAAGCGGGTTTTAAATGGAAAGGCGGCAGCCGTAAGCGGTATTACACCCGGCATGTCCGGTACGCTGATTGCACAGGATCAGCTGGTCACCCTGTTGAGCTTTCTCAATATGAGGGTTATGAATGTGCCGCGGCTTACGATACCAAATGCACTGGAACAGGTGACAGACGGGAAACTGGTTTTAAAAGAAAGCGAGCCCTTTCTGGCAGAGCAGTGCAGGGCATTTATAAATTTTATTGAAAATAATAAATCCTTTAAATAAGAAAATGTTCACTGTAAAAAATAATGAAAGGCGATTTCCTTCTCTTGATGCAATGGGAAATCGCTTTTTCATATGCGGTGTAAATCGTGCATTCTCTGACAAGAAGCATACAATCGTGGTGTGATTTCAAACACAATTACCTTATATGCTGAAACGTACTGTAAACCTGCAGGTATCTTATATGTTTATACTGTAAGGAAATGTGCATGCTTTTCCCATTGATGAAACATATTGAAAACAGCTACCCTTAATGAGTGGATAGCTTTTATCGAATGCAAACAAATTCATCTCTTATCCTAATAAAACTGTTATCTTTTATTTTTATAAAACTGTTCATTTTTCAATATACAGTTTAATGGTAGAATGTATACAATTTCATAGAGAGGAGAGCTTGTATGCAGCATGAAAAGACAAAGGAGCTGGCAATGACAGCACTTATGACAGCTTTGATATTTACCGCAACCTATATTATAAAGATACCCAATCCGGCAACCGGAGGGTACACGCATATGGGGGACTGTATGATTTTTCTGGGAGTGATGGTTCTGGGGAGAAAACATGGGGCGTTGGCTGGGGGCCTTGGTGGTGCTTTATCCGATTTGCTGAGCGGTGCCGCTGTCTGGGTGCTGCCAACCTTTTTTATAAAATATGCCATGGGCTGGATCATGGGACTTTTACTGGAGAAATCACGATTTAAAAACAGACTGATCGCAGCGGGAACGGGAGGCGTTTTTCAGATTATTGCTTATACACTTGTTAAAATACCCCTGACCGGGGTTGTACCTGCAATCGCCTCTGTTGCGAGAATCTGTATGCAGACAGTCATCGGACTCGTCCTTTTTACGGTACTGTCTGCGATGCTGTCCCGCACGGGGATGCTTTCATTTTTTGAGGAGAAACGTATATGAAAAAAATAGATGCACATGCGCATATCGGTGAAATCGGCGGCTGGGCAAATGTAGCGGCGACTCCACAACAGCTTCTCGAGCTGATGGATATGTATGAGATTGAGAAAACGGTTATCTGTTCCCAGAATAATGAGGCCGTATACCGGGCAATCAGCGAATGGCCGGATCGTTTTGCTGGTGCTGTGTATGTTAACCCGCTCAAGGAAAACTGCACACAGCTGCTGATGCAGTATCTGGAGAAAGGCTTTCAGGCAGTAAAGCTGAATCCGCTCAGGCATGCCTTTGTGGCGGACGATGTATGTGTTGATCCTGTCATGGAGATGGCAGAGCACTATCAGGTTCCTGTCTGTATTCACTGCGGACATCCACCCTATTCCCTTCCCTGGAGTATTGCGCTTCTCGCAGAGCGCTTTCCCAATGTCAAGGTGATGATGATTCATATGGGACACGGACACGGTGTGTATATCGACGCAAGCCTGAAAATGGCTCGTCGCTATGCGAATCTGTATCTGGAAATGAGCGGTATGCCGATGCATACAAAAATCAAAGAGGCATACGAGAGTGTTGGTGCAGATCGTATCCTGTTCGGCACTGATGGCCCGTTTCATCATCCGTCCGTGGAAATGCAGAAGGTGATCGTCAGCGGTCTGGATGAAGAAGCACTTCAAAAGGTATTCTATGACAATGCCAAAGCCTTTTTTCGAATTTCCTAAATGTTCAAGAAAGTTTCAAGCCATCCGGTTTTCCATGTTTTGTCATTCACTTTTCTGATACAATATACAATAAGAATGACATGGAGGATGGATCATGAGTAAGATTCTTATCATTGATGATGATAAAGATGTACTGTTTGCTGCAGAACAGTATCTGCAGAAGAACAATGAGGATGTATTTACTGCCACCGGCGGTTCACAGGGTCTTCGGGTGCTGAAACAGGAAACGATAGACTGTATCGTTCTGGACGTGCTTCTTAAGGGGGAAAGCGGGTTTGATCTGTGTCGGAAAATACGCAGCTTCAGCTCTGTACCCATCGTGTTTTTGACGAAAATTTTAACATTCCTGCGTAATTATACAAATATAAATCGTTTTTTTATGCGTTCGCTGCTTTGGCTTTACGTGTGGAAAGCCATGTTGCACACGGCATGTTTAGCTGGCATTGTGGAATAAAAGCTCCTGCGGAAGCCTTTGCTACGCGAGCGTATAGGGAAAGATACAGTATTGTTTAATGCGCTTGTGCAGAATCACGACTTGCCATTTTTCCATCATACGTTTATAATTCAGAAGGAAAAGAACTCCGATAAGCTTTATCACGCAAGACGGCTTCTTCGCTGTACAGAACAGCCGGAAGCTCGTTCGACAGTCGATTAAATGACAGAAAACAAAAGATTACAGGAGGCAGGTATGCAGATAGATACGTGGATAAAAAAAGAGCAGGAGTCTTTGATTGCACTTCGCCGCTGGTTTCATATGCATCCGGAGCCCAGCATGAAGGAATATGAGACAGCCGCAAAAATAGAGGAGGAGCTGACGCGGATTGGCGTTGCACACCGCCGAATCAGAGAAACCGGGGTTTTTGCCAGCATAAGCGGAGAAAAAGGAAGTGGAAAGGTTCTTGTTTTGCGTGCGGATATGGACGCTTTGTCCATGGAGGATTTGCTGGACAAAAGCTATCGCAGTGTGAATTTCGGGTGTGCACATGCGTGCGGCCATGATGCCCATACAGCGGTACTGCTGCATGCGGTGAAGCTGCTGCAGGAGCGAAGGCATGAATTCGCCGGTGAAATCCGTTTCTTTTTTCAGCCGGGAGAGGAAATCGGCCAGGGGGCACGCACCTTTATCGAGGAAGGATATCTGGATGGGGCAGATCGTATCTATGGAGCCCATATGTGCAGCAGTCTGGATGTCGGGACAATCTCTCTGACACCGGGACCAATCAATGCAAGCTGTGATTATTTCCGTATCGTTGTGCAGGGAAAAGGGGCACATGTGTCCACTCCGCAAAAGGGCGTTGATGCGCTGTATATCGCATCACAAATCGTGATAAATCTGCAATCCATCGTATCGCGTTCCCTATCTCCGCTGGATACTGCGGTTGTCGGAATCGGTACGCTGCATGCCGGTACACAGTATAATATTGTGGCAAAGGAAGCGCTGCTGGAGGGGACAACACGCAGCTTTTCATCCCGGACAAGAGCCTATATCAATCAGCGGGTATGTGAGATTGCACATCAGACAGCTTCCTTATACGGTGGTAGTGCTCAGGTGGAATTCCGGGATTTTGCGGCACCCCTGATCAATGACAATCAGGTAGTTGAAGAACTCACACCGGTTGCACAGGCAGTGGTTGGTAAGGATAGGGTAATTCATAATCAGGAGAAAATGATGCAGGCGGATGATTTTGCCGATTATCTGGCACATGTGCCGGGCTGTTATGCGTTTATCGGCTCCAGAAATTCTCAATCGTGTCATACCGGAATGCCGCATCATCATGCACAGTTTGATATTGATGAGGATGCCATGCTGCTGTCACTGGCTGTCTTTGTGGGATATGCATTGCAGTATCTGGCATAAGCAGAGATCATAAGATAACAGAAACTAAGGAAAGAGGGAAGCGTTTATGAATGAAACAGTGAAGAAGGAACAGCTGCGCAGCTATGCGGAAGGGATTTTGAAGCCGGAGACTGTGGAGAGCATCATGTATGTGGAAAGCTTTGCGGATGAAGCGGGCGATAGCGAGGTATGGCTTCTGGAGAGTGATACAGGGAATGAATACTGGCTGATCGAGGGGGCATACCCGGCGAATATCATCCGAAAGAGCGGTATCTATCAGTCTGCTGAACGGGCCTTTGCGGCATATGTGGAAATGCTGCAGGAAGCACATGAGGCAGAAGAGCTGCCGGATCGGTTTCATCAGAATATAAGGTAGAGATAATAAATCATAGAATGCGACGGGAATTTCCCGTTTTTTTTTTGCAGACTTTTGCTTTTTGAAAAGAAAAATAGTGTAGAGTGCTTCCTGTTAAAGCACACACATGAAGAAGATATGTGTTCCTCTGTTTTCTTTATGTGTCCTTTACCTGTGTTATGGTTGCACAGTATTTACGGATGATAAAAAGCATACAGAAATAACAGCACTTTCACGACCACACATTCAAAGGGCCTCAGTATGCAGCGTAAGGAGGTTGATATATAAGGCAAGTCAGTACAAGTGATGTGTGCAAGAGGTAAAGTACACAGAAGCATTGTGTCGAAACAAATGAACAGCATTCGGTGTGTGATAATTTCTTATAGAAACTACACGATTTCATGACATATTTAGTTAAGAAGCTTATATGCTTTCTCTTTTACAGACCAAAACAAACTTTAATTTTCATTTCCGAGTAATTTGGTGTAAAATAGGAGTGTGTTATGAATAAGTAAGTTTATGAAAGAGGTGTCAGGATATGAAAACAGCAATATTAACGGACAGCGGAAGTGCTATGACGATTCAGCAGGCACAGGAGCATGGGATATTCCTTCTACCATTACAGGTAATTGATGAGGAACACTCATATCAGGATGGTGTGGATATCAGTACGGAAGAATTATATGAAGCTTTGCGTAAACAGCATACTCCGAAAACGAGTATGCCGGTGGGCAGTGTTATCGAGGCTACACTACGTACAATCAAGGAACAGGGCTATGAAGAAATCGTATCGGTTCCCTTATCATCCGGTCTTTCATCGACCTTCAACACCATTCAGGTAATGGCAAGAGAGATTGGTATACCAGTCATTCATATCGAGGATTTTACAACCTGTGATCTGCAGGGACATGAAGCACTGCTGGCAAAACGATATGCAGATGAAGGAAAAAGCGGTGCCGAAATCAGCGAGCTTTTGAGTAAGCTGATCAGGACGAGCGGAACATTGATTCTGCCGAATGATATTCAGCATCTGAAACGGGGAGGCCGGTTGACCCCGCTGGCAGCCGCAGCGGCTAGTCTTTTGAAAATCAAGCCTGTGCTTATCATCGATCCCTCCACACAGGGAAAAATCGATGTATTGGAAAAGGTGCGTACAGAGAAAAAGGCAGCTGCTCATGCTGTGGATACGATTAGTGAAAAGCTGGCAGGCAGAGAAGGCTATGTGTATGTGATTCATTCCGACTGTCTGGAAAAAGCGGAGGATATCCGCAGACAGCTGTTGGAGAGAAACAGCCGCCTAGAAATCAGAATCAATACCATCAGTGCCGTAATTGCGGCGCATACGGGTCTGGACTGTATCGCGATACAGTATATTGAAAAATAGTATGAAGCTGAAGCAGGATATTCAGGATTGTCTGTGGAAAACGGATACGCATACGTATCTGTTGCCGCACCCCCTGCTGCGACCATATATTGCACACTATACGATTTGCCACAGCCACAACATGATAACCGAGCAGCTGCATCTGGTTCCGGATATCAGCGGCTGTATTGTCATGAATATGAAGCAGGATAGCGGTCTGGATTTAAAATACTGGGGACCGACAACCAGAATGGTGACCGTCTGGAAAGAGGAGGGGGAGGATCAGGTCCAGTATTTTGTGGAATTTCGTCCCTCGGGCTCCCATGCGTTGTTCTTGGCAGACCAATATCCGTATCGTGATATGCGCATCGAGCTGAAGCAGGTGAATCACCGATGTCATGCATTGATTATGGAAGCCTATGACAAGGCAGAAGGGGAAGCGTCCTTTTTTCAGCAGCTCGATACCATTTTTCTATCCATGATGAACAAACAGGATGATGCAATGGCAGCTCTTATGCAGGGACTTTCCGCTAAGCCGCGTATCGCCGATGTAATGGACAGCTTCGGCTACAGCCGCCGGCATCTGCAGCGTCTGGTACAGCAGCGCCTTGGCTGCAGTATGAAAACCATACAGAAAATACAGCGCATCAATCAGGCTGTTAGTCTTTTGAAGGAACAAAAGCTTACTTTGACTGCCATTGCCCAGCAGTGCGGCTTTTATGATCAGGCACATTTCATTCATGATTTTCGTGAAATCTGTAATGTGACCCCACAGCAATATCAAAAGCAGCTGCAGGATTACTATAATGAGAGCTTCAAGTTTTAAACAATTCTCAAACAGATGATGACATGCAAATGCCGGTTGGAAGCTGAGCGCGAGCATGAAAAAAGTGCTTATGGAATGCGCATTTGAACATCAGTGTGTTCCTTCTTTTCTTTCTTCAATGCCGTATCTTGAACAATATTTGCAGTCACAGCGTAGGAAAGCAAACATGAGGTGTCTTATTATCTTATAGGAACACCAAAGCAAGCACTCTGATTATGAATCCTTGCTTAAAGATGGAAAAGATACAGCTCATGCATAGCAAAAAGGATCAGATTCATCGTTTTCTTTTCATAAAAGCGATGGAATTGATCCTTTTATGTAATCTTTAGGATAACCAAATGGATAAGACTTTTGTGACTATTGTATGTCTTTCAACACTCTGAAAGACACCTTATGCATTGCATAAGAAGAGCAGGCGCCGTATGCTATTTACAGCTTTCCGTTTTTACTGTTCTGTTCTTATCAAAAGGCTTGGCTTCATTTCTTCTGTTCTCGACAGTCACAGGACTTCTGCGTACAGAATACTCAGGCATCGAAGTGCTTTTTTGCTTTTAATTTCGGCAGCGGGCTGTCATGCTCACTGTCCAGTCCGTATTTATCCATGTACTGCTCAATCATTTGACTGAAACCTTCCAGCTGATGTTCATCGAGCTGATCGAGAAACTGATAAAATTCCTCCTCACTCATACCTGCCAGCATATTCAGCATTTCAAAGTCGTGGTGCAGGTCCTCCTCCATCATGAGCTTTTGTGCCTCACTCATAAAGTCTTCAATGCGCAGCTTTATTGATAAATCCTCACACAGTCCGCTGAGCATCTGTGCCATATTATCATTATTAACGATGATTGTGGTAATCCTTCCATACTCTTCCATAAATCCGCAGAGTAAGGATACGACGCTTCTGCTCATCTCCTCAAAACCGCGATAGCTCTCATCATCCAGCGGTATTTTCAGCTGATAATCTTCATTTTCAAGAGTCAGATACAGGGGCAGGCGGATATCTGCTACTGTTTCTAACAAATCCGCAATCAGATCGACCTGCAGCTCCCTGATCGTTTTTTTCTTCCTGTTCAGCAGAGCAGCCTGATCCGGTTGCAAATGCAGTGTGATGCTTTCATTCAGCATTCGGATTTCCGGATAACTGATATCCAGCGTGCCATCCTTTTTCCATATACCCGACAGCATTCGCCCCTCGTTGTAATCCGGCAGGTTGCGGTGGCCGCAGGACTGCAGGATATCTAGAAAATCGTGCAGGTCATTCGCAATTTCATAAGCTGCCTCATCATCCGGATCCATAGGAAGATAGCCTGTCTGCATGATTTTGACAATACAGGTTCCATCCTCGCTTACCCAGCCATCCCCCCTTTGAAAGCCCTGATCCAGACAGATGATGCTTACACCGTTGGCATACAGATTATAGCCGGGCAGCTCAGGTGTACTTTCCACGCCACGCATATAATCCGTCTCATTCTCGTACAGCTGCATATTATAGCCTTCCTCATACTGAGCGATTACAAGCACCTTTTTTGTTTCCTGATCATCTGCTGTTATCAGACTCATACCGCAAAGCTCCATCTTGTCCAGCTGGTCGATGAATGCGGCAAGTGCTTCATTAAGAACCATTCCGGCTTCCGGACTCAATGTGAAATACATATCCTCCTGCGTGATGGAGGCAAGATCCTCCCTCACCATTTCCTCATCAAAGGGAATATGCTGCATTTCCAGCCAGTTTTTCATTTTCTCATGCTCTTCGTTTGTTTCATCTGCCGCTTTCGCAACGATTTCCTGATAGCCGTCCACATTTCCGGCATCCTCCGCAAGATTATCCTGCTTCCATTTCAGAAGCTTTATCTGGGACTGTGCCTCCTCACTTTGCTTTTCAACCAGAATGACATGTTCCCAGTTATCTCCATAATCGTAGGTATATACAAGCTTCATCTTTTCTTTCAGATAGGTATGCAGCGGGGTATCCATATCCTTAAAAACCGTATCTCTTTCAAATTCAAAGGCTTCTCCATCATCGCACAGGATCTTCACATGCTCCCGGGCAATTTCAAAATCGTATAAATGATAATCCATCCATCCAAATAAATATTGAATCGCCTCATGCAGATTTCGGAATGTCATATCTGCCGGAATCCAGATACGGCGCCACACGGGAGGCGATGTACCCTTCAGGGTGATTTTCAGCTGATAGCCTTTCATACAATACCACCTTCCTTTAAATTATTGTATCATGTTTCTTATAGGTTTTATGCAATTTGCGCACTTTTTTACATATGCTGATGAAAAAATATACAGGATATACATAGGAAGTCCAAAAGAAACATATTTTCTGCAAAATAGAGTCCTGAACACTGCTGAACTGCCGGGTTTTCCACACGTGTAAAAGGAAGGAGACGGCGTCCGTGCGGAAAATCCAGGCAGTAGGTCATGACCTGTATATAGTATAAAAAAAGCAGGAGGAATAAGCAACTGCGCATATTTGCCATATACTTTTTAGAAGAAAGCAGCTGACAGCGGTACAGCTAACATAAAACAGCACAATACACAAAAAAAGGCAGATAGTGGAATGCTATGAGCAATTTTATAGCAGTTATGAGGCGGCAGTCACGCAGAAAACAGGAAGGTGTTTTCGTTTACGGACAGCTGCATCCTATAGTATAATGCAGTTTGAAAAGATGAGGAGTGATGCAGATGTTAAAGGTTTATGTAGCAGGGTCGCTGTTTAATGAGGCAGAGGTTGCCCAGCGTAAAGCGGAAGGGGTCATGTTACGAAGAGAATTTCCAGAGCTGGATATTTTCAATCCGATCGATCAGCCGTTTAACGAAAACAAGCAATCCCTGCCGACACCGGAAATGATTTATGAGGGAGATACACAGGCTGTGGAAGCGTGTGATATCTTCATAGCGGATTTGACAAATGAGGATGCCGGTGTCATGGTGGAGCTGGGAATCGCAATCAAATCGAATACGAAAATTATTATCGGTATCAACAGTGATATCCGTCTGCAGTCTGCCAACTGCTATGCAGTACCGACGATGGGGATGAATCATTATGTTCTGGGTGCAATCCTGAAGCACGGATATTTTGTGCGTAGCTTTGCGGAGGCTGTGGAAAAGCTGAAAGAATTATTAAAGGAAGCGTAAGAAAATCAGACTGTAAGCAAAAAAATAGGAAATCCCTTTCCATGCCGTATAAAGGCTGGCTTGAGATTTCCTTTTTCTTCAGATGAACATCAATTCTGCTGTTTTTTCAAAAGCTTATGTAATTATGTGCACAGATTGTCCGGCTTCCTGCACTGCTGGCTTCCGGCAGGCACAGTGTCAGATTGAGGAGATAAGTCATTCTGCATTCATAATAAGGGCATAGGCAGCTTGTTTACAATTCCTCCCGAATAAACAGGCAATCCTGTGGAAATGTCTGCTTCCCAAGCTGTTTTACCATCATACAGGTTTCCGGCTTCCTGCGGCCCTCCACCTGTGCCTCTGTATCCAGATCGACATAAACCGTTTTTTCTTCCTGTGCCAAATACCGCATCATATGCTGCAGGGCTTCCTCATCCGCATAGATGCACTCACGAATATGGAGCTCCTGTGCTGATTCCTCCTGTACGATGTATCCCCTTGGCTGGTTATCCTCCCAATAGACGCGGATTTTCTGATTCCAGATTGCCGCATTGGAAAGAAACTGATTCTTATAATATGCCAGATCACGTCGCCGCCAGCCGTTTTTCTGTTCACAGAAGTGCAGATACAGGGTTAAGAGATCCTGTGCATCCTCCACCTGCTTCCATGTGCCGCCGTCGGCAGTGTCACTCTGTTTTTTCAGCTTCCAGCGAACCCGTTGATACTGCTCAATAAATCCGAAGCTCTTGTACAAATCCCAGTTATAAGCCTGCAGTAATACAAACGGAGCCTTCCCTTGTACCGTCTTTAAGGCATACCGCAGCAGCATCCCCATATAGCCGCAGCCTTCATACTCCGGATTGGTGGCGACTCCTACAATAAACGGTACACGGACATCCTTTCCATCCAGAACGATTGTCATGGGGCGAAGCTGCAGCATGCAGATCAGCTCATCCTCACTGACCAGCAGAAGGCAGTTTTCCTCACGGTAGAGGCGTTCAAAATAAAACTGGGTGCTTTCTGCCGTTTCCTCCTGAAACTGCTGTTCCCACAGGGAGCGGATTTTCCTTGTCCAGGCAGCATCTGCCGGCTGTATTTTCAGCGCCTGATGTGCGCTTCCGAATTTCTGAATTTTACATACCGGCTGCATATCCGTCTTTGCCTTTCGCAGCTTGGGCAGCCCCATATCATCCTCGCGGTTGACATACACGATGTCCTCCTCCAGTGTTTCCAGATACAGCTTTAGAATTGCGATATACAGACCGCGAATTTCACGATTCGCTTTTTCCACATGAATCTGAATCATATCCTTCGACAGCCGTGATGCAATGTTAAATGCTTCCAGTCTGCCGTCAATATAGATACAGCCGCCCTCGATCGGAAGCTCCTTTATATGCTCCAGCAAAAGATGAATTCCGGTATCCTCGGCGGATATGCTGTCATCCACATCCTTGAAGGACTGCCAGTAGCGCAGAAAGGCATAGACATCCTCTCCGGTGCTTTCATCAAGCTGCCGGTAAACAAAGCGTCCTTCATACTGCTTTAAAAAGGCGTGGAAGTGATTTCTGCGCTTTTGCATTTTTTTACCGGACAATGTTTCCTGCTGCCTGCGGTCATATACATAATCTCTTGCGTCATAGCAGTCCCATATAAGGAATTCCATCGGATAGGTATCCACCAGCCAGTTTTTAAATTCCTTGGTCATGGAATGAATTTCAAAGGCGATTCCATGCTTCTGAGAATAGGTGCGGATCGCATGAACAGCCTCAAAACGATGATCCCTTGTGCAATATGGCATCAGCCAGACCGGTTCACGGTGCGGCATACAGGTATAGGCGATGGCATAGTCGGGATAAGTTTCAAAATAGACCTCATACATGCTGGTCCACATCAGCATTGTCACGGTATTGGAATTGTATTCATGATAATCGGCAAGTGCAATATACGGCTGCAGCTCCTGCCAGTTTTCCAGTGTTAGTTTTTTCATAGAACCTCGCTTTTCCTGTACATTATAGGACCAGAACACTAAATTTTCAAGATGTTTGCACAAGGAATGTTTACCTGTCTGTTCTTCGGTGATACAGCCGCACGGCAATGATTCGAAAGAATCCATCTCTTCTTATGATGAAGCGGATTTTTCAGGATATGCATGCAGACGTACTTTATATTGGCAAAACGTGACTTCTGTGTGATAAATTGTTCAAGATTTGTTCAAGAAAGGGCGTGCCGTATCGCTATTATTCTTCTGAGATATTATGATATATATAGAATTTTATCAGGGTATGTAGCATTTAAACATTCACATGGGGAATTGTGATGTCAAAAGCGTCATTGTTTTTCTAAGAGAGGAGAAACCATGTATGAGGGCTTTTATGAAAAGAGTAGCGGATATGCCATGGCGGCCGGTATGCTGCTGAGTACGATGTCACTGCTTCATGCAAATGACAATTCGGTACAGGCGGATGAGGGGGCAAAAGGCACAACGTAGGAACAGGAGCGTACAGGGGACTCGATAAAGGCGGATGAAGACATGAGCGCAAGGCATCCATCCGGGTGGAAAATGATAAAAGGGCTGTGACACCAAATGAAAAAAACGAATGCCGCTGCACCGAGTACAGCAGCTGCGACTTCCGCGGGAATGCTGCTTTGCGCATTTACGGTTTCCGGTGCCGGTATTGCAGTTCTATATAAATAAAGAAGAGCGCTGAGCAGACCGTAGCTTCATACAACACCTGATACGGAAAACAGATGCGATCAGACAGCGAGTAGCTGTCGGAAAGGACAAGGATATGAAAAGAAGATTGTTGGAAAGAACAGGAGCATCCTGTATGGCGCTGGCCATGCTGTTCATGATGAGCGGGGGTGTAAGCATCCACGCGGATGAAGTGAGTGCCGAGACACCACTTACAGCACAGGAGAAGGCAGCACCTGCGGCATCACTGGACACAACGGCAAAAATGCGGACGCAACCTTAAAGACAGAAGCCGATGGTAAGCTTACCCTGACTGTCAGAGCGAAGGACGGATATTACTTTACGGACAGTCCGCTTGCTCGTAGCGATAACAGCAATGTATCAATACGAAAGTGATAGTACCGCCATGGTTTATAACTATGACGTCTCTATATACGGCGATGTCACTGATTCCTACACGATTTCAGTGAAGGGGGAAGCAGTCGTACTGACTTCTTCCAAATTGATTCTGAATACTGATAACTTAAAAAATGCAACTGCCACGTTGGAAAAAAATGAAGGTGTCACCCCACTGGATAATGTAATTCTTACGCTGAATGCAGATGAGAAAACAGCATTTGAATCCGTGCCGTATGCTGTCATCGATGGTGAAAAGCGTATCATGAGATCATTTGCCGATGAGAAAACGATGTATACTCTCAGTATCATGAATATTCATAAAGACACCACGATTGAGGTTTATGGTACGGCAGCTTCTACCGAGGCAAGAGGAACGCTGGATAGGATCAAAGTTACCGGTTATGTAAATGAAGAAATTGCAAGCTACAGCACGATTACGTTGACAAATGCAGCCTTCCATAAACTGGCAAAGGGCAGCGATATTTCCTCCTGGTTTTACTCTTTACCAAAAGGAATGCGGGTGATTGCAGCGGATGGAGTAGCAAAAGGTGATACGAGAATGCAAATAAAATTCTGTGGAAAACCGATGGAATTAAGCAATGCTTCCATTGATATCATGATAGAAGATCAATACATCACCAATTCCAATAACGGAATCCTGAAGGTTGATCCTGCCGGCAGTACATGGCTTATCCAAGCTAGAACGAAAACACCTGTGATCACGAAAGGAAACCAAACCTATATCATGGGAAGCAATAAGCCCCTGGAGCTGATCTGTTCCGGAGAGCTGAGAGATCTGTATGGGATTTTTATCAACGGCAGTGCACTCAGTAGTGATTACTATACACTCACATCCGGAAGCACGGTGTTAACCCTGAAGCCGGAGTATCTGAATACGCTGGAAAAGGGAAGCTACACGGTACGTTTTACGTATCATGACGGAAATTATGCAGAAACAAAGTTTACCGTAGGTGATAAGAAGCAGGAAGCATCCAAGCAAACGAATCAGGAGGAAGCGCCGAATACAGCGGATGCGACTTCCACGGGTCTGCTGCTGGTTACCTTATTGACATCCGGTGCAGGTATGGCGGCAGTATCCGCAAAAAGAAAAAGAGCACGACAGTAGATACTCATGCAAAATGAAAATTTGTAGAAATGTGCTTTGCAAATGACACACCATATGATATGGAAATGATCATACATGCATACACTCTTTCAGGAACTGAAAGCAGGTATACAGTGCTACCGGCAAAATGCTTATGTTTGCAGGGGGCTCTGCCTACACAGCCCTTTAAAAACCTGGCAACAGAAAGATGATCCGGTGTCAGCTGATCTGCGCTGCTTCCATTTATGAAAGCAAAGAGTAAGCTTCACGTTCACTGTACAAAAAATCGCACTATCTAAAAAGCTGAATCCGATACAGGACTCAGCTTTTTCATATGGACATTATGCAGACGTTGTATTCGTAAGCCTGGCTTTTACAGCATCCTACGTATTGCATTCCAGAAGATAGACTGCCGCATCCTTCATCTGCAATTCTGTATGAAAAGGGGTAAACTCCTAAAATGTTATGGTTTTTATGAACTTTTTCTTTTTTAAAGGATACCTCTATGATGAAAGAAAAAATATCGCCTGTCTGTGTCACTAAAAGAGCGGTCACCGTGCGGCTCTGTTCAGGGGATTCACTGAAAAACAACCGGGAATTCATCGATAACCGCATATAAAAACACCTGCAAAAAATGCAGATGTTTACGTATAGCCAAACAAGTTCCTATGCCGGAACAACCTCCAGCCAGTAGTCATCCGGATCATGAATAAAATAAATTCCCATCTCTTTGTTCTCAAAGCAGATACAGCCCATCTCCTCATGCAGTCTGTGTGCTGCCTCAAAATCATCTGTTGCAAAAGCGATATGACTCTCATTCTCGCCCAGCTCATAGGGCTGCGGATGATCTTTGAGCCAGGTCAGCTCAATCTGAAAGCTGCCGGTATCATCCTGCAAATAACAAAGCGTGAAGCTTCCATCCTCCGCCTCCAGCTTTCTGGCGACCTGCAGTCCCAGTGCCTGCTCATAAAAGGCGATGCTCTTATTCAAATCCGTTACATTGATATTACAGTGTACAATGCGAAATGCCATATTTCCACCTCCGTCTACCTCTGTATTATACCGTGTTCTTTCAGGAATGAACAGAGTAGTGCCAAAAAAACAATACTGTAGTCACAAGCTTCTTCGAATACAAAAAGGTATCCGGTCAACATCGGATACCTCACACGTACTATTTAACCTCGTTTAAAATACTCTGCACCTTCGGTATGACATAATGGCTTTCACCAATATCCTTGGTATCATCAATCATAACGGTAACCGCTATGTTATCATTGACTGCACTCAGCCAGCCGATTTCCTGTTCCCCGTGATTCACCTGTGCAGTACCGGTTTTCCCGGCTGCTTTGGTAGGGTTATCCCCATATCCGGACATGGAAGCCTGCAGGTCTTCAAACACTGTTTTCGCAGTAGCTGCGCTGTACGCGTTCTTCACCATGGTTTTTGCTTTTCCATCCTCATATACCAGATATGGCTGCAGGATGCTGCCGTCATTGACATAGGCGGTATACAGGGCCGTCAGATGAAGCGGGGATACCAGCAGATCACCCTGTCCATAGCCGGTTGCCGCAAGCTTCTGTGCATTCTCCAGTTCATCCCCATACGTGGACTTCGCAACTGTGAACGGAAAATCCATCTGCTTGCGGAATCCGATTTTATCGAGATAGCTGGTGTATGTCTCTGCACCGATCTTATCCGCTACCTGTGCAAAGAAGATATTATCGGAATAGATATAGGCGTTTTTCAGATTGCTTGGCTCTGCATAGGACTGCGTCGTCGTTACATAATTCTTTCCCCAGCTGGAATCCTTCTGCCATTTGTCTGTTTTTTCAAAGGTGGTTTCCACTGTGATCGTCTTGGAATCCAGAGCGATGGCTCCGGTAATCGCCTTAAAGGTAGAACCCGGACAATAGGTGGAAACAAAGCGGTTCAACAGCGGCTTCTGCTTGTTGCTGTTCAGGGAGTCCCATGTTTTGCTATCCATGCCCATTGCGAAATCATTGGGATCATAAGCCGGTGTACTGACCATTGCCAGAACCTCACCGGTATGGGAATTTATGATTACCGCACTTCCTGCATCCTTCTTCAGCTGATTGTATGCGGAGCGCTGTGCTTCGATATCAATGGTCGTACGAATATCCTGACCGTTTCTGGCCTTCTGTTCGGCAACGGTATCCTTCAGATCACCATTTTCATCCACAATAATGATCTTACAGCCGCTGACTGCCCTCAGCTTGCTTTCATAAATACTTTCCAGACCGCTCTTACCGATGATACTGGTTGCGGTATAGCCTTCCTTCTTATGCTTTTCCAAATCCTCAGCGGTGACATTCTGCACATATCCGGTGATATGCGCTGTCATTTCGCCATACGGATACACGCGTCCGGTGGTTTCCTGTACAAAGGCACCGTCAATTTTTCGAAGCTCCTCAATGATTTCCGCACGCTTCGCTGCCGTGATCGTTTTGATTGGTACAAACATATCATCCTGTACCCAGGAGGCTGACAGTGCTTTTTTGATACTGTCCTCACTGACATCCAGAACTCTGGCCATGGCAGAAACCGTGTCCGCCTCATTACCCAGCTTTCCTGCTATCAGGCCAACCTGAAATACACTTCCCTGCTGTGCCAGTGCTTTTCCGTTCCGGTCAAGAATCGATCCTCTTTCCCCCTCGGTAACGGACACATTCACCTTATCCGAATCATGCAGCTGCGGAAATATCTGCGTGCTGTCCCATACAATACGGTAATCACCGTCTTCCTTAACCACCGTCGCCTTATTGTCAAAATCAATGGTTCCGGCTGCACTCTTCATACGAACATGATAGCTGATTTCGCTTCCGTCATCCCCTGTATCCGAACTGTCTTTGATTTCCATCGAGAAATCAGATGCGTCGATCCCCTCATAAATATTTTTGTTTCGCGTAATAAAATCTTCTTCCTTCCATTTCTTTTTCGCGTCGCTGCTGATCAGGGAATACATGTCCTTGTATTTGCCTTCTTTCAAAAGATCAGTATAGGAAAGCAATACGGACTCCGGCTTTGAACCGCCGCTGAATAAGAAATACGCCGCAACCGCAACGATTGCAACTGCCGCAACGATACCGGCGATCCCCCAGAGTTTCTTTTTATCTGTCATAAAGCAAGCACCTCCTCATTTTATGTTTCTATTTTACCATGGTCAGGTAAGCATTTCCATGCCGGTTTTACCTTTACAAAGAACCTTCCATAAATTGTAAGAAATTAAGTGAGGTTCCTACTCTGCCGGTTTTCTTTCTAGTATATGGCAGAAATCTCAGTTTTTGATTTGTTTCGTCATCTTTTTGTTGTACAATGAAAGAAGAAACAAAAAGGTGGTGATGTCTGTGCAAAGCAAAGGCATGGCAAACAGTAAGGCGGACATACAGCATGATCATCTCACTGCTCTGTGGAATAAGGAGGCAGGGGAGGAGCTGCTGGATTCCTGTATCCGTACAGCCAAAGCGCAGAGTACCTCCTTTCTTGCGGTCCTTCTGGATATCAATGATCTGGATACCATAAACAAACGCTGTGGACATCAGGAGGGGGATTGGATCCTGCAAAGGGTAGCGGAAAAAATTCGCAGCAGTCTGCAGACCGGGGATTTCGCAATCCGTCTGGGCGGTGATGAGTTTCTCCTTGTTTTTCAGCAGCTTTCCAAAAAAGAGGTACGCAACCTGCTGGATCAAATTCTGAATGAACTGGAGGAAGAAAGCAGGGAGTTTCCCTATACCATGGGCTTCTGTTTCGGAATTATACAGATCATGGCGGATATGGAGCTGTCAGTGAAAAAAATCATTATGCGTGCAGATGATGAAATGTATCTGTCAAAACGCCGCTATCATCTGGAGCAGTCAAGAAAAGCCTTTGCGCTGCGCCCTTACCATGAAAGTGAGGAGGTGCGCCAGTTTTCCTATGATAAGGATCTGCTGCTGAGTGCCCTGATGCAGAGCAGCGATGATTATATCTATGTATGCAATATGAAGGAGGACCCTTCTTGCTTCCGATATTCCCGTGCCATGGTTGAGGAATTTGATCTCCCATCGGAAATCGTGCATGATGCTGCAAATGTATGGGGCGCAAGAATTCATGAGGCAGACCAGAAGATATTTCTGGAAGGGAATCAGGAAATTGCCGATGGCCGTGTGGATTTTCACAATGTGGAGTATCGTGCCAGAAACCGCAGAGGCGAGTGGGTGTGGCTCAGATGCCGCGGTCATGTGGAGCGGGATGATGATGGACAGCCGGTTTTGTTTGCCGGCATTATCACCAATCTGGGACGTAAGAATAAAATCGATTATCTGAGCGGTCAGTTTAACAAATATGAGCTGGAGGATACGCTGCAGATGATGGTTGCCAAGAAGGAGCATTTCTTCATGATGATCCTGGATCTGGATGGTTTTTCCAGCATCAACAAGCTGTACAATCACCAGTTTGGAGATGAGGTACTGGCCAAGACGGCGCAGATCATCCAGTCTGTTCTTCCGGAATATGCAAGGCTGTACCGCAATGATGGTGATGAATTTATCGTTCTGCTCAGGAGCTGTACCGATTCCAACGAGATTGCTGGCTTTTATCACAGGCTCCAGCAGGAGCTGGGGCATCAGCGCATTCTGAACGGAAAGAAATACCACTGCACGGTTTCTGCCGGCTGTGCCTGCTTTCCAAAGGATGGTGATGATATGATGTCACTGACGAAGAACGTCGGTTATGCACTGGAGGCAAGCAAGCGCAATGGTAAGAACAGACTGACGTTCTATGAGAAGAAAATGTCGGAAACAGAGCTGCAGGAGCTGGATATGCTGGAACAGCTGCGTTACAGCATGGAACATGATTTCGAAGGCTTTTCCCTGCAGTATCAGCCGCAGGTGGAGGCAGACAGCGGCCGTATAATCGCTGCGGAGGCACTGGCCAGATGGCACAGCAGCATGTATGGCAATGTATCGCCTGTGGTGTTCATTCCCTTGCTGGAAAAGAGCGGGATGATACTCACCATCGGTAAATGGATATTTGAAACAGCCCTCAGGCAATGTGCAGTATGGCTGAAAAAGTGTCCGGATTTCTGTGTCAGTGTGAATTTATCCTACCTGCAGCTGTATGAGGAAGGATTCATCACATTCATGAAGGAGACGCTGAAGAAGTGCCATGTTCCCAGCCGCAATATCATTGTGGAAATGACGGAGAGCTATATGGTGAAAAGCAGTGAGGAGCTGCAGGCGATCTTTCAGGAGATACGAAGCATCGGTGTGCGTATCGCCATGGATGATTTTGGAACCGGATACTCATCTCTCGGTGTTTTGAAAAATTCCCCTGCGGATATTGTGAAAATCGACCGGATTTTCATTAAGGATATTTTAAACAGTGAATTTGATGCGACCTTTATTCAGTTTGTTGTCAGATTGTGCCATGATGTGAATATTCGTGTTCTGCTGGAGGGTGTGGAGACAAAGGCGGAATATGAGAAGGTAAAAACCATGGGACTGGACGATATTCAAGGCTATTATTTTGGAAAACCGATGCATCCCGAGAAACTGGAGGAGCTTTTGCGGTAGATGACAGGCTGCCATGCTGCCTGCAGCTTTTATGGAAATCAGATAAAAAAACAGGAAGTCATGTGAACATCCGGGTACGGAACATATCCGTTCAGGATGAAGCAGACTTCCTGTTTGCCATTTATAAAAGCATCTCCGCATGTCCAAAGAAAGATAACAGGGCAAGGTGCGAAAAACGTTTTATCAGGCATCGGCTTTCCTTCTTGACGCCATCCGCTTTATGATACCGTGTTCCAGTGGGCGGGTATGTGCAGGTGATTGGGGAGCCTTGTCAAGCTGTCACCGATGGCGGTGTTCAGCTGCATCCGGGTCAGAAAGAAACAATTACGCAAATCACTGCCGGCAATGCGGCAGTCCCGCATATCACTTCCCAGAAAACAGGAGCCCTGCAGGTCGCAGCCTGACAAATCAGCGGCAAGCAGAGACTTCATACTGAAATCCGTGCTTCGCAGTCTTTTATTGGTGAACCGCTTTCCCATTGGATGCTTATGAGGAGAAGGATGCCGAAGCTGCTTTTGCTGCATCGTCTTTTTTAACAGGCGGTTGGTCTGTTCATGCAGGGAGTCGATATCAGCGGTAAGTACCTTTCTCCAGGGCTGTCTGCGTACCGTGTCCAGTGTTTGAATCAGCACCTGCAATTCCCCATGGAAGGAAGCAGTTTCCTTCTGCAGCAGTGCTTCCCCGAGATACCAGAGCATCTGGTGCAGGGAAAACAGCTTTCTGTATACTGCAAACATATCCTGGTCCGCAGGTACATTCTTTTGGACGGCAAATTGTCCCGCTCCCAGGCAGTCGTAGCCAAGACAGCCTTTCATGCCCTTCTGCTTCAGCTCATGATGAATATTGCAGGTATGATCGGTGCATAAATAGCTGCAGGATACACCGCAAGGCTTATCCTGCGGAAAACCATCCAGCTTTGAAAAATAAAGTGCTCTGCAGCAAAGTCCCCTGCATAGAGAACAGTCTGCATATAGGGCCAGTTCTTCCAGAATCATGAAGCCACATCCTTACAGCTGCAAAACGCAAGAGCCAGATACAGCAGATAGGAGCTGAAGCAAAACAGTACAAACAGCCATACCGGAATTCGCAGCACGATGATATTCTGAAACAGCAGCATACAGCCAACACTGATGCATAATGTAAACAGCCACAGGAGCAGCAACCGCCGTTTTACTGCCTTATCGTCATTTTCAAAGCTGCTGCGGCAAATCCACTGCACAATGCATACGGCGCTTATGCCCAGCAGGATATCCAGCAGCAGTGTTGATAAGGAAAGCGGATAGGTGCTTTGTATATCGAGCTGCAGCAATGCATGAAGGCCGTCCTTTGAAAGAAACAGATTGATAACGCCCAGAATGGCAATCAGGAGAAAGACAATCTGCAAACGCTCCCGCAGCTTTTCCAGCTGCGAGCGCGGCGGCAGCTCTTTGATAACCGTGTCACAGAATGCCTTGTAATCCTCGGGAAACACCTCATCCAGAGGTGCATTGCGCTGCTGTGCCTCCAGCAGCATCAGTGTCAAATCATAGCGGACCTTTTCCTGCTGCAGCTCACTGATATCGGCACCTCGCAGATAACATACGATATCCGTCATAAGCCTTTGGTAATCTTCACATAAAGTCTTATCCAGACGATTATTTTCTTTGTGCAGCATTCGCATGTTACGATTCATATGCATATCCTCCCATCACAGCGGCAACACCCTGCTGCAATTCCTTCCAATGCTTCATAAAATCCTGTATTTCCAGATGACCGGCTTTTGTAATGGTATAGTATTTTCGATTGGGGCCGTAAGCCGATTTGCGAAATTCACTGTTGATACATCCGTTTTTCTCCAGTCGAAGAAGCAGCGGATAAATCGTACCCTCCGATATATCGGAAAATCCGTAGCTCTTCAGCTTTTGCGAAATATCATACCCATAGGTATCCTCCTGTGCAATCACGATCAGGATACAGTTATCCAGAATACCCTTCATCATCTGACTTGGCAGCATGGCGTCACCTCCTCACTATCTTGTTATACAAGTTACAGCTATATTGTAAAACAAGATAGTGCATCCGTCAAGACTTTATTCTCTGTTTTCAGCGTTGTTATACGGCGGAACCGTGTCTCTTTCATCTGCATGATCGCTGCACTTTACCACACCGCATCATCCTTCTGCCTTTCCTCGCACTTGTCCACCAGGTGCCCTTTGGGGATGAATGTATCATCAGCGAAAACTTTGCATCAGCTTTTATGGAAAATGGCTGTCTTCTCCGATATATTTCTAGTATAATATAGAAAAGCACAGAAAGAAGGAACCGGTATGAGCGCTTATATTGAATTTCAGAATGTGAAAAAGATATATAAAATGGGGGAAGTGGAAATCCAGGCACTTGCCGGTGTGGATTTTACCATTGATAAAGGGGAGTTTGTAGTAATTGCAGGAGCCAGCGGTGCCGGTAAAAGCACAATACTGAATATTCTTGGCGGCATGGACTCCTCAACAAGCGGCAATATTTTTGTGGATGGAACTGAAATCAGTAAATTTAATGCCAAGCAGCTGACAACGTACCGGCGCTATGATATTGGGTTTGTTTTTCAGTTCTATAATCTTGTGCAGAATCTGACTGTAAAGGAAAATGTGGAGCTGGCAACTCAGATTTGTAAGCAGCCGCTGGATATCGATGAAACGATTGAAGCTGTCGGACTGAAGGAGCGTGCCTCCAATTTCCCGGCACAGCTGTCCGGTGGAGAACAGCAGCGTGTGGCAATTGCCCGCGCACTTGCCAAAAATCCGAAGCTTTTGCTGTGTGATGAGCCGACAGGGGCACTGGATTACAATACCGGAAAACAGATTTTGAAGCTTTTGCAGGATACCTGCCGGCAGCGCGGAGTCAGTGTTGTAGTGATTACACACAATCTGGCATTGACTGCCATGGGAGATAAGGTAATCAAGGTACGAAACGGAAAAATTGACAGCATCACGATCAATGAGCATCCTTTACCGGTAGAAAGGATTGAATACTGATATGAAAAAGAAAGCCCTTCTGAAAGATACCCTGCGGGAAATCCGCAAATCCTTCGGTCGCTTCTTTTCCATCTTTGCCATCGTCGGCATCGGAGTCGCCTTCTTCGCCGGAGTACGGGACAGTGTACCGGTGATGAAAAATACTGCGGATACTTATTTTGATGACTATAATTTCATGGATCTGAAGATTATGTCGACCATCGGCATGACAAAGGAGGATGTTTCCGCTATCCGTCAGGTGGATGGAGTGGCCGGCGTGTATGGCAGCTACAGCATGGATGTACTCAATACGCATAACAATCAGCAGCGTGTCTACAAGCTGTTGTCTTATCCGATGAATGCGAAGGCAGAGGATGAAAACTATATCAATCAGATGCGGTTGATCAAGGGGCGGCTTCCTCGGAAAGCAGATGAATGCGTTATCGAATACACCAATATCAAGGGAGCGGATTCCAGAATCGGAGAAACGATAACCTTTGCGAGCGGTACGGACGAAAAACTGGATGCGTCATTAAAGCGCTCAACCTATAAAATCGTCGGAGAGGTAACGATGCCGTATTATCTGTCCTATGAAAAGGGCAGCTCCGCCATCGGCAGTGGCAGTATTGATAATTATGCGGTGATTCCGGATACCAACTTCAAATCCTCTTACTATACGGAGGTGTATGTGACGGTTGACGGCGCAAAGAAGCCCAACTCCTATGCGGATGCTTATTTTGATATCATCGATCCCAAGAACACCACAATCACTGCACTGGGAGAGGAGCGTGCACAGGAGCGCTTTGACGATATCAAAAGGGAAGCCCTTGCCAAGGTGGAAGCCGGTCGTAAGGAATATGAGAAGAATAAAAAGAAATATGAGACAGAAATAAAAAATGCCAAGGACAAGCTGGAGAATGCAAAAGATGAACTGCTTGTTGGACAGGCCACCCTGAATGCAGAGAAAAGCAGTGCGGAAAGAACCATACAGGAAAAGGAAGCACAGCTGCAGCAGAGTGAACAGACCCTGTCCCAGCTGAAATCTCAGTACTCCAGTGCGAAAAGCTATCTGGACGCGCAGCAGAAAAAGCTGGATGACAATCTGCCGCAGACACAAAAGCAGATAGCGGAAGCCAAAGCAAAGCTGTCCTCACTGGATGAGGAAATAGCAAAGGTGGATGCTCAGCTGCAGGATCCGAATCTAACAGAGCTGGAAAAACAGCTGCTGCAGGAGAAGAAGGCAGCACTGGAAACCTCGCGGCAGGTTGCTTCTCCTGCATTAACGATGCTGGAAGCACAGATATCAACAATGCAGGAAATGGTAACCATGGCAGCCTCTCAGCTGCATGCACTCGAAACCCAGATTGCGACTGCCCAGCAGCAGATTGAGACGGGAAAGCAGCAGCTGGCATCCGCCAGAGTGAGCGCACAACAGGAAAGTGCGGCCGCACAAGATAAGATAACAAACGGACAAAAGGAAATCGCGCTGGGAAAGCTGGAGCTTGAGAAGCAGGAAAGGGACGGTGCTGCCAAGCTGCAGGAGGCCAAGGAAAAGCTGGATCGGTCAGAGGAAGACATCAACAGCATGGAAACGCCGAAATGGTATGTACTGGACCGCCATTCGCATTACTCCTATATGGATTATGGAAGTGCTGCGGACCGCATGGGAGCGATTGCCAAGGTGTTTCCGCTGTTCTTCTTCCTTGTTGCGGCTCTGGTATGTCTGACGACGATGACCCGTATGGTCGATGAAGAGCGTCAGGAAATCGGTACCCTGAAGGCACTGGGATATTCCAAGCCGGATATCGCGATGAAATTTGTAGCCTATGCGGCGATCGCCAGTATCCTTGGTGGAATCTGCGGGGCAGTAATTGGCATGATTGTCTTCCCGACAGTGATTTTCAATGCCTGGGGAATTATGTATACACTGCCGGATGTTCAGCTGCAGGCGGATATCGGACTTGCGGCCCTTGCCATCGGGCTTGCCTCCATGATAACGGTAGCTGCAGCACTTGCGGCCTGTTATAAGGAGCTGGTTGAAACGCCGGCCCTCCTCATGCGTCCCAAGGCTCCGAAAAACGGTAAGAAGATTTTACTGGAGCGTATTCCATTTATATGGAAGCGATTCAATTTTATTTACAAGGTGACTGCGCGGAATATCTTTCGCTATAAAAAGCGTTTCCTCATGACGGTGATTGGAATCAGCGGCTGCAGTGCCCTGCTGGTAGCCGGCTTTGGTATTCAGGATTCCATCGGGGAAATTGCGGTGAAGCAGTATGGGGATATCTTCAAATTTGATGTCACCATGACATATAAAGGTGAGGATACGCTCAGCCAGAAGGAACAGGATTTGAACGAGCTGCAAAAGGACTCCCGGGTGAAGTCTGCCACTGCTATGGCGGTATATCACGGCTTCTATGCGGATGAGGGGGAGGATAAGGGAATCGACCTGTATGTTCCCCAGGATGTGGAAAGCCTGCATACGTACATCTCCCTGCGTCAGCGCGGCTCCAATGAAGCGATCAGCTTAAACAATGACGGAGCAGTTATCACAGAGAAAATCGCCAAGGATAAACATCTGAAGGTCGGCGATACCTTCCCGATTGACAATGGGGACGGTGTAAAGAAGGATGTGAAAATTGCGGCTATTACAGAGAACTATGTGGGGCATATCGTATATATGACACCCTCCTATTATAAGAGTGTCTATCACAAGACACCGCAAAATACCGGCATGTTTGCCATCATGCGGGACAGCAGTGAAAAGGATGAACAGGCGCTGGGAAATGCCTTTATGAAAAAGGATACCATTGATTCTGTATCCTTCTATTCCGGCATTGCAGCATCCTTCCAGGATACGATTGCATCCCTTTCCTTCATTGTTGTTGTACTGATTATCTCAGCCGGACTGCTGGCATTTGTCGTACTTTACAATCTGACGAATGTCAATATATCGGAGAGACTGCGTGAGATTGCGACCATTAAGGTACTGGGCTTTTATGACAAGGAGGTCAGTGCCTATGTATACAGAGAGAATATTTTCCTGACACTGATCGGTGCGCTGGCAGGGCTGGTGCTGGGAATCGTCCTGCACTCCTTGATTATGTCGCTGGCAGAGCTGGATACGGTGATGTTCGGAAGAAATATCGAAAAGCTTTCCTTCCTGTATTCCGTGGCAATCACGATGGTGTTCGCCATCATTGTGAATCTGGTAATGTATCGCAAGCTGAAAAAAATACCGATGGTGGAATCCCTGAAATCGGTGGAATAGAAGCTGAAAAAAGACACTCACAGATGCAGGGAAACGGGTATACAATCGGTGGAAGAGGCATTTGAGATATCCGCAACCTCATATTTTGGATACCGCCGCATGCTTCCATATGCTTCAAAGAGCAGTGCATAAGCAGGATACCGGACAGACCTGGTCCACATAGTAAGACATTTGAAAAATAGTTATGTGCAGCATTTCACAGCAGATCCCCTCCTTTTGAAGGGAGCTGCTGTTTTTCTTTTCTGCGATCCACTAAAGTCATGGATATTTTACCTCGCTTATAGTAAAATAAAGGAACGAATGTTTGAAAGGTGGGCTTGCATGTCCTTATTTGAGAAAATGGATCCATCCTTCTTTACCATACTGGTATCGAAGAACCGGGATATTTATGTGGATCTGCTTCTGCAGATTCATGACTGCATTTATCGCAATCAGACCATGAGCATGGAGCGTGCCCTGCTTCAGGATTTACTGGAAGATTATGTGCAGGATAAAAAATATGAAATCGACTTTCAGGAGGAAGCGGAATACAGCGATATCGAGAATGAGCTGCGCAGTGAGAAGGATGTTTATGACCGGGATATCCAGTTTCTGTTACGGCTGTTTGAGAAGCATACCTGGATCAATGTCGATCTGCATATGGATACGATGAAAAAAATGGTGTCTCTGCCCTATCACAGCCGGGTGTTCATCTCCTTCGTGAATGATATTATCAAGGAACGGGAACAGATCGGCTATCTGATTCGCATCCATGCCTCCCTGAAGGATATGGATGATCCCGTGAAAATAGAAGACAGCTATCAGCATATCCGCAATGCCTATGCCGATTTCAAGGAGCTGATTCTGACACTGGAACAGACCAATGCCAGAATACGGGATTATTATGCGATTCAGGTGAAAAAGGCATCGACGAAAATCTATCATGATTTCTTTGATGTTTATTATGGTGATATTGTGGAGGGCTATGTTTTTCCAACTCTTGTGGAGGACAGCTTAAAACGGTTTAAAAACCCGGTCGCAGGTATTTTGGAAACCCTTCTGCAGGAGGAAGCAGTCAAGGAGAAAATTGTAGACAGTGCGGTAAGTCACTATCGTGTTGCCAGCCGTGATACGGCAAAAAAGCATATCGAGGAAATGCTGTATGCCATGTACAATGATTTGAATATCGTGGAAACGCTGACTGCCCAGCTGGTGGACAGCGACGCGGGTTACCGCAGACTGGCAAAGCAGAAAATTATGTATCTGTGCAACAGTGATCAGGGGTTAAAGGGAAAGCTGGTGGAACTGATCCATCATATGAAGGAAGAGCCGCAGAGAGTGTGTGAGCAGATCAGTGAATCCATCAATATCCAGCAGACCCGCTACATGGAGCGTGATGAGGTGTACACCTTTGAACGACGCAGGCGTAGGGATGAGCGGGAAGTGATGACCTTCACCTTTGAAGAGAGCACCCAGAATCAGGAGGAGCTTGAAAAGCGCATTGGCTTTGACCGCTATGCCCGCTTTACCCGTGAAAGCATATCGGCTTACTATGCAGAGAAGCTGCATGGGGAAGCGGTAGGAAAGCTGAAGGATATCGGGGTAAAGGATATGGATGACTATATCCGCTCCATTCTGGTGTATGTATATGGAAGAGACCGCAAAATGGATGTGCAGGCAACCCTGATTCCGAATCAGACGGAAGGGATTACAGAAGGGGATTTCCATTATCCCAATCTGTTGATTAAAAGGAAGGTAACAAAATGAAGGTAGAACAACTGGATCTGAAGGACCGCGAGGAATTCGGACGGATCGTCAATATATTACTGGCAGAAAACTGCATTTACCAGTATGCGAAAATCAGACAGTTTGAGAAAAAGGAACGAAATGCAGACTATGTGTTTATCCATGATCACTGGGACTGCTTCGAGGAATATCTCCGCTATGCGGGATGGCTGCTGTGCAGGGAGCGTTCATCTTATATGGGGATGATTTATCTGGTCAATGAGCGGGAGGACTGCAGCTGCCGCTATCGTCTGACAAAGCTGGAAACGCAGCTTCTGCTGATTCTGCGTAATTATTATGAGGAGAAAATGCTGGAGCTGGATGCATCTCTCACCATACGTATTTCTGTCAATGAGCTGCTGCAGCTGCTGGTGGATGTGCATGCGATGGTAAGCGTAAGGCCTTCGATGCAATACATCCATGCGGCATTACAGTCCCTGCAAAGACTGAATATTCTTCAGAAATACACACAAGGGGATGAGGAGCTGATCTGGGTACTGCCTTATATCACCTGTGTTCTCACACCGAAGCGGGTGGAGGAAATTCTGATGAAGCTGCGTAATGAGGAAGGAGAGGAAGACGATGAAGCTGAAGAAAATGCTGCTGGTCAACTGGCTGTATTACGAGAAGACGATCCTGAGCTTTGAGGATATCGTCTTTCTGAGCGGTAAAACCGGAGAGGGAAAGTCAGCGCTGATTGATGCCATGCAGCTGGTCATTCTCGGTCGAACCGACAATTCCATTTTCAATAAATCCGCAAATGATAAAACAACCCGTGATCTGATAGGATATCTGAAGGGCAAATACAAGGATGGTACCTTTAAGCGTGATAAAGGGATGTTCAGCTCACATCTGTGTATGGAATTTGAGGATGAACAGCATAGGATTTACTGCTTTGGTATCGTATTTGATGTAAACGGACCTACGCGGGGGGACATGGAGCATCGATACTATATGATGAATCAGCCGATTCCCAGGCATTGCTTTACGGATGAGGGAACGGTATTCAATATCCGTCGTATGAAGAAGCTGCTGGACAGCTTTCAGGATCGCAGCTGCCGTTTCTTTACCACACATATGGATTACAAAAACTATTTCCGTCAGCGCATGCTGATCAAGGACCAGCGGTTTTTCGATGTCTTTAAAATGGCAGTTGCATACACACCGATGATGAATATTTCCGAATTCATCGTAAAAAATATCTGTCAGGAGGAGGAAGACCTGAATCTGGAAGAGATGCAGGAGGAAATTCAGGATTACCGGCAGATGAAGGAACAGCTGGAAACGGTACAGCAGAAAAAGGCCCAGCTTTCCCTGATTCATGAACAGTATACGGATATCTGCGGGGAACAGGAGCGTGTTGCGAACTTGCGTGTGGAGCAAAAGGCAGCTGTATATCACGGTATGCTGGTGGAACATGATGAGGCAGCCGCACAATATGAGGTATATACAAAGAGCTATCAGAAGCTGACAAAGGAATCAAGGGAAACCGAGGAGCAGCGGGCACTGCTGGAACAGAACATGGAAGCCTTACGGGATGCACGCAGGGATAATGCGGCAGATATTCTGGAACGAAAGATACAGGCGCATCTGGAGCAGCGAAACACCCTGCAAAGAGATACGACCGCCGTTCAGCAGCAGCTGGTTACGAAGGGAGAATTTCTGAAGGAACAGATAGAGCAGCTGGAGGAAATCGAGGATTATGACGGCTTGCAGCTGGAGGACTTCGATCTGTCCGGAGTCAAGCTGTCTATACAAAGGTCCGTGCATGCGGCACAGCGGCTGGCTGCGTTTGACCTGGATGCCTATATGGATATTCAGCGACAGATGAGAGACATCGAGAATACCCTGTCCACTGTGCGCCAAACCATGCAAAGCAGCCTGCAGACATGCAGGGAGGAGCAGGAGGTGCTTGCGGCAAATCGCCGTGCGCTGGAAGCCGGGAAAAAGACATATCCGAAAAAGCTGCTCGTTTTAAAGCAGGAGCTGGAGGAACGGCTTTATCAGCAGGTGGGAAAACCGGTAGAGGTATGCATACTCGCAGACCTGTTCAGCATTCAGGAGGAGGCGTGGACAAATGCGATCGAAGGCTACATCCATAACCAGAAGCTGAATCTGGTGGTTGAGGCAGAATATTTCATGGATGCCTATCGCATTTACCGCTCCATTAAGGAAGAAAAAAAGATTCATACCTATTCCATTGTGGATATCGCAAAGGCAAAGCCGGGGAAACGTCCCGATGCAAAAACACTGTATGACTGCGTGCAGGTGGAACGCGAGGATGTGCGCCCCTATGTGGAATATCTGCTGGGCAGAGTCGTATGCTGTGAAGCGGAGGAGACACTGCGAAGCTATCCGGTAAGCATCACCAGCGACTGTATGCTGTACAGCGGCTATGCAGTGTCGCATATGAATCCGGAATTGTATAAGGTACCCTTTATCGGTGCCGATTCCATAGAAAAGCAGCTGCAGGAGCTGATTATCCGCCAGCAAAAGCTCACCTCCACCTGCCGCAAGCTGGAAACAGTCACAAGGACATTGCAGGCGGTACAGCTGCAAACCGTTATCAGTGATGACTTTATCCGTCAGCTGGAGGATGGACTGTGCAAGGCCAAAGAGGTGGAGCAGCTGGAACAAAAGATCAAAGAGCTGCGTGCCGCTCAGACACCGGAATCCCTGCAGGAGCTTCTGCTGCTGGATCAAAAACTGGATGAGGCAAAGAAAAAGAAAAACGAACTGTATATGCTGCAGGTGGAACAGGAAAGCCGGCGCCGTCAGCTGGAAGAGGATATGAAGCTTTGCAATGCACGTATACAGGAGCTTCAGCAGCAGGTTAAGGAAGCGAAAAAGCCCGAGCAAGGCATACCGGACACAATCGGGGCAATCACCACGGCAGACGGTATCCGCAGGAAACAGAAACAGCTGGAGGAAGCACTGCGGGAGCTGAACAGCCGTGTTGAAATTTCCAAGCTGGAGCTGATAACGAAAAAAACACATTACAATGATACCTTCCGTATTGCCCTCAACCCGAATTTTTTATGCGATGATTATGAGCGGGAATATGAAAAGCATTCGGATAATATTGTTGAGGACTATATCGATAAATGCCGCCTCGCACAGCAGAAGGCATATGAGTGCTTCCAGAATAATTTCTTTAGTGCGCTCAATAGTAAAATCGAAAATGTGCGAATGCAGATTGACCGGTTGAACCGCTCTATCCGCAGGCATAAATTCGGCCGCTCCAGCTATGAATTTGTGTGTACCTGCAATGAGGATTACCGTGAGTATTACAATCTGATCACCAACAAGGAATTAAACGGGCACAATCTGTTGAACACGAAGGTGTATGAGGAAAATGAGGAGCTGATTCATGAGCTGTTTGATAAAATTTCTGCCTTATCCTCCATGCAGGACCCCAAAAAGTATCAGGAGCTGCAAAAAGAGGTTCAGCTGCTTTCCCGCTTCACCACCTATCTGAAATTTGATATTCTGGAAAACGGAAACTCGCTGCGTGCCACGATCGGCTCCAGCTCCGGTGGAGAAACACAGACACCGTTTTATGTCGCTGTACTGGTATCGCTGTTCAGCGTATATGATGCAGGAAACGACGGTCTGCAGCTGGCAATCTTTGATGAGGCCTTCGATAAAATGGATAATGAGCGAATCGAGGAATGCATTTACCTGTTGAAATCACTCGGCTTTCAGGCAATTATCGTAACACCGACGGATAAGATATCCAATCTGAGCAAGGTTGCGGATGCGACGCTGATTGCGACAACGGATGAGAGAAACGGCCAGCGGGTTTCCACCGTTCAGAAATGGAGTCAGAAAGAAAACATAGCCATTCCCGACTCGGAAATGAAACAGGAAGAAGTATAAAAAAAACAGCACAAAAGCCATCTGTAAATAGATGCTCAGGAAGCCGGATTCGGCAGAGAGATTCCTTTCTGCAAAATAGAAATTCGGCTTCCTTTTTTTCTATACCTTATAAAGGAAGAGCGGACCAGTCTTGTGTGGAAGTAAGCATTGCGAATGAACCGTATATATGTAGAAACAGTTTGTTTCTATTTTCAATAAAAATGAAATTCATGATGGAAAACACATTGATGCGCACAGCTTGCTTTCCTATAGTATAATAAAACCAGAAAGGCAGGTATCTATATGTATCGGAATTATGATCATGTTTGCTGTCCATCGTGCGGCAGCAGGAATCTGCGCATCATCGAGGAGCGAAACAATGAAAGCTACAATCTGCCAAGCGGCATTCTTGGGGCTATCTGTTTTGGTCCGATCGGGATGCTGTGCGGACTGTGCTGTGCCGATGGCGAGCGCAGAAGAACCATCTGTATCTGCAATGACTGCGGTACCAGATTTAATCGATGAATCCGGATGACATCTGGCTCTCCCTGATGCATCTGTTTTCCCGTTCCTGCCATCAGAAAGCAGAGCGCAGCTTCTTTATTCACGGCTATCAGTGTCCCGTATGTGCAAGATGCAGCGGACTGTATCTCGGCTATGGCTTTGGCATTCTGCTGTGGATGTTTTCTGTAACGCTGCCGCTTGCTGTTTACGGTCTGTTTATGCTGAGTATGCTGATTGACTGGGGACTTCAGGCGGCAGATGTTCTTCCATCGACGAATGTGCGAAGATTTGTGAGCGGGGTTTTGTGCGGTATTGCCGTGATTGGTATTTTTCATGCCCTTCTGCAGGCTATTTTCTGAAAACTGCTTACGATGATTGTGCAGACTGAAATAAAGTAAAAAGGGTAATCGTATAGAAGGAAAAGGAGTGGTGCTATGAAAAAGAAACAGGAGGATCTGCGTACAAAGAAGCGTTCGGATATTCGGCTGATGCTGGGAGGCTGGTATTATACGTGGCGCAGATATATTGGATGGTATACATCAAAACGGCAGTTTGCCAGCGGACATGGAAGTGAGGACTATCCCAATGTCTGCTTTCAGCATAAAAGTCTGCTGAAGCGAAATCTGACAAAGGAAGAGGAGGTTTATCAGGAGAATAAAATTGTGAACCTTCGCCTAGCGGCGGAGAAGCTGGACGGTATCATCGTCTATCCGCAGGAAACGCTGAGCTATTGGAAAACAATAGGGAAACCGTCGGCATCCAAGGGCTATAAGAAAGGCATGATGCTGAAGGATGGAACAATTGTATACGGAATCGGCGGCGGGCTGTGCCAGCTGTCCAACCTGCTGTTCTGGATTACGATACATACACCGCTACAGGTTGTGGAGCGCCACCGTCATGGGTATGATGTGTTCCCGGATGCCAATCGCACACAGCCCTTCGGCAGCGGGGCCACCTGCTTTTATCCCTATGGTGATCTGATGATCAGCAATCCGACAGATCAGCCCTTTCAGCTGCGGCTTCATGTGGGAAAGACTCATCTGCATGGAGAATGGAGAATGCTGCATCCTCTGCAGGTACGCTATGAAATTGTCGAGCGCAATCATGAAATGCGTAGGGAATGGTGGGGCGGCTACAGTCGTCATAATCAGCTCTACCGTCTGATGCTGTCAAAGGAGGGGACGCTTCTGGAGGAGCAGCTGGTTGCTGAAAACCACGCAATGATGATGTATCAGCCGCTGCTGGACGCACAAGTAAAGGAAAACAACGTCTGAAGGAGAACACACTTTGAAATATTTGTAGTGTGATGTCCTGTTCATAGATGAATAATGTGAAACCAGAGGAGGATGTTATATGAAGGATTTTTATGAAGCCCTTGCAAGCAGTGAAAGAAACGCAGCAATTCCCAAGGAGGATGATTTCTTCGGAATGCTGATTGGCAGCTGGTATATCGATTACATGGACAATGCAACAGGCGCAGTGCGAAAAGGGGAATGGCATTTTTCCCGGGTGCTGGAAGGAATGGCAGTGCAGGATGTGATTGTATTGCCGCACTTTGAATACGGAACAACGCTTCGCATGTATAATCCGGCTACCCGTACATGGGAAATTGCCTATGGCTATACCGGAAGAATCATGCGCTTTGAGGCGAGAAAGCAGGAAGACAGGATCGTTCTTTCCAGTCTCGAAGACGAGCACAGAAAGTGGGTGTTTGCTGAGATTGCAGAAAATCACTTCCACTGGCAGGATATTATGGTACAGCAAGACGGGGAGTGGCAGGTCAATTATGATTTATATGCAAAAAGGATGGAATGAATGCTGCACACAGCAGAGAAAAAAGCTTCCTGATAATGAAGTCTCAGGTTGTTCACGAGACTGTGAGCCGGTATGCTTGAGGACAGGGTAGGATTTCCTGTCAGGAGGACGCTGTCATACAAAAAATCAGAAAGCATTGCAACGATCAGCCATTGAAGGCTGTATGAGGAGATTTCACGTATGATGTATACATTCACAGAAAACCTATACAGACAGGGAAACCGGTATTTTATAAGGATCCCCTTCAATGTCTGGGAGACATGTAATCAAAAGGGGATGCTCTCTGTAAGGGTAACGGTGGAAGATACTGTGTTTGAATGCAAGCTGATTTCCAAAGGGGCAGGCACTTATTTTATACCGGTATCGAAGGCTGTTGCACAGCAGCTTAACAGCGATGGTGAGATACCTGTTTCGTTTGAAATCATCCGTGAATTAACCAGAATTAACAAGAACAGTCCCTATACAACAGACCGTCCTGTACGAAAAATAGATCATATACAGGAGGTGGTATATCCGAAACCGGGATATTGCGGTCAAATCTGTATCGCTATGCTCAGCGGTCTTCCTATAGAAGAGGTTATCGACTTCATGCAGACGAAGCCATGGCAGTGTTCCTTATCGAGAGTGATGGAGGCATTGCATTATTTTGGTATATCTCATGAGGATAGGATGACCTACACAAGAGGAAAGGCCTTTGCATTTCCCAAATGCTGTATCGTTACGGTACGGGATAAACCAAAGAACCATCTTGCTTTATATTATAACGGAAGATTTTTTGAAGCAAGACATATTGAATTTGAGGATATTATCGGCTATCTGACTATCCATACGGGATAACCCAGTGCCCGGGATACACATGTGCTGCTGATGCAAGCTGTATGAAATAAGCTTAGGATATAAATGTCTTTACAAAGGCTAAAGGAGAAGGCGAATGGAAAAATACAGATACATGATGATGCTTAAAAAAAGCAAGACCTACAACAGAATGACAAAGAAGGCAGTTACGGAGCATGTGGAAAACATAAGAGTACTGGATGATGCGGGAAAATTGGAAATCTGCGGTGTGTTCAAGGGATATCCGGGAATGGCTGGCATGTATATTCTGAAAACAGACAGTCGTGAGGAAGCGGAAGCGCTATGCGAACAGGAGCCGCTGGTTATCCAGGGATATGTCACCTATCAGCTGGTTACCTTGCAAATTGCGGATCGTGAGAATAATTATTTATTATAATCATATGGTGATATGTGTTCCATGTAAATAAAGAAATGGCATGGACTGCATGGATCTCAATAAGCTGGATCATGATCAAGAACAGGGGCTGGTACATCGTTCAAACGGTGAATCTGGGCCCTTTTTTTGATGTAAGAAGCAACCATACCGGCATCGCATACTTTTCCCCTGTTCACAGGCGTTAACAGCTGTCCTCAGACAAACGTATAAACACGGATAAAAGGAAAATCCATCAGATAAATTACAAAGATGGCTTGCTGTATTACAATTATGAAAGGTGAATGTAAGGGACATCCATGGCACACTTCTGTGAAATTTTCTATAATTTCTGTAGAGATGAGGTGCTGCTATGAAATTTTCAAAATTGGCTTTACGAAATGTAAAGAAAAGCTATAAGGATTATTTTGTCTACTTTATGACACTAATGTTTTCCGTATGTCTGTTTTACACCTTCAATTCCTTTTCCTCTCAGGAGCAGGTATTGAATCTGAGTACGTCGCAGTCAACCGTGCTGAAGACGGTCGGACAGTTTATGAATGTACTGTCTGTGTTTGTCGCAATCGTTTTGGCTTTTTTGATTCTGTATGCGAATAACTTTCTGATTCGCAGAAGGAAGCAGGAGTTTGGGATTTATATGCTGCTGGGAATGCCGAAACGGGATATCTCCAGAATTCTTGTATATGAAACAATGGCAGTCGGATTTCTTTCTCTGCTGAGCGGTCTGTTGCTGGGCGCGCTATGCTCCCAGCTGCTGGGAATCTTCAGCGCTGGAATGCTGCAGGTATCGATGAGCTTTCGTGTAATATTTTCCATACCGAGTGCAATAACAACAAGTATATCCTTTACGGTGATATTCGTTATTATCATGCTGTTGAATACCAGAGTGATCGCAAAGGTGAAGCTGATTGATCTGCTGCAATCAAAAAAGAAGATGGAAAAGGCAAGAATCCGCAGACCATGGATGTCCGTGCTTGTTCTGCTGATTTCTCTGACACTGCTTGCAACGGCCTATTATCTGGCAACATCCTCGCTGCAGACATTTGCTGTCATGCTTGTACCGATTCTGGTGATTGGCGGTATCGGGACAATCCTGTTCTTTATGTCTCTGTCCGGCTTTCTGTTACAGTTTATCCGTCTCAGCAAGCGTACCTATTACCGCAATCTGCATATGGTTGTTTTGCGGCAGATCAACGCGAAAATCAGTTCTGCAAGTACCTCTATGGGAATCGTCTGTCTCATGCTGCTGCTTGCTATCGGTGCATTGTCCTGCGGCTTTTCACTGCATCACAGCCTGGTTGACAGTGTGGATCAGACGACACCGTATATGTATACGTACATGCAGGACGAAAATATAAGCGAAGAAAATATGAAGCAGCTGCTGAACGTGCAAAAGGCCAAACGCTGGAACAGGGTGAATGTGTATACCGACAGGGATACACTGAAGGCGATTCTTCCGCTTATGGAAGACTATGATACCGGTAAGCTGTATGCCGGGGCATCTTTGGAATATATATCCGTGAGCGACTACAATAAAGCTATGGAATCACAGGGAAATAAGCCCGTATCCATTCATAACAAAGAAGCATTCTTCATCAGCGCAAAGGAAGATATTCTGGATGCTCTCACAGCCGTCGGTGATGCGCATAAGACGATATCCGTATATGGTCACAAGCTCAAGCTGGTAAACGCCCGGGAAACCTCCAGCTTTCTCTGCACCAGTCCCATGCCGGAAATCATGCTGGCAGTCGTTGTACCGGATGCGGTTGTACAATCCAAAGCACCCGTCAGGACCTACTGGAATATCGATCTTGCCAGGGAGGCGCAGGTTTCCGCATATCAAGCACGGGTTGAAAAAAATATCACGGATTATGCCAGGCAGACAGGAATGCAGGATTACCGGTATTCCGGAATCACACGGGATGAGGTCAGGGAAAGCTCTCTCGGCTCCGGTATGCTCTTTGTTTACATCGGCCTGTATCTGGGCATTGTATTCCTTGTCTCCAGTGCAGCTGTTCTGGCACTTCAGCAGCTGAGTGATGCGGATGACAGCAAATCGAACTACGACATCCTGCGTAAAATCGGTACACCGCAAAGGATGATAGATCATTCCATTCTGGGACAGATTGCCATATATTTTATGCTGCCGCTCAGCCTTGCCATTGTGCATGCCATGGTCGGTGTTCCGGTGGTATCCGGTGCCTTCTCCTTCCTGTTTGGACTGCAGAATATGTGGAAAACAAATCTGATGACTGCGGGTATTGTCCTGCTGATTTATGGGACATATTTCCTGATTACGTATTACGGATACCGCATGGCGGTGCAGGGTCCAAGACACATGCAGAAGAAGCAGTAAGCTTAGCGGAGCAGCTCCCATTCCTTTATCTGATTTGACGGATACAGCATCCGATTATTAAGCGCAATACGCTGATTCATGCGATATCTTTCATGCTGCTCCTGAACGCTCTGCTCATGTGTGGAATTCGGAGAATACCTTAGAAGGCGGATTCTCTATTCGGTTGCAGTACGATGACATTTATAAAAAATTTCGGATTTAGGTAACTTTGCTAAGAGGAAGGTCTTAGGTGAGGAAAGATTATGAGGCAGGGTATCGCCGGGTGGAGAGGTTTTTGAGGGAATACACAGATACAGAGTACAGTAAAAGGATAGCCGCAATATATGTGACAGATGCCTCCTATTGTAGAATACTCAATACTGTTGGATAATCTGGAAGAAGAGGCGTTTACTGTAAAGTATATACTGGTATTATATAAGGAATCAATTTCATTCAAATGAAGTCGATTCCTTTTTACCATGCTTATCAGGACAACCAAAGCATGTGCTCTATTGAATATTCACCTTTATAGCCTCGTGTCTAAAAGGATATTCAGCATCCTCCTGAATGGTGCTATTGGACACCGAAATAACCTGAACATAACATGGCCCTTTGATATGGGGCCTTTCATTTTTATTTGAGAAAGTCCTTTCAAAAAGGAAACCAAAAGGAAAGGGGAAAATGTTATGAGTGGTGATGATTTGTACTGTGCATGTGCATTAAGGGCAATCTTAGTGACGGTTTGAGGAATGTTTTCCTTCTGAAGTGGTGATTGCGCGTGTAAGCTGTACGATGGGGCTTATCCTACAGGATATACAGCTATGCAACCATCGCAATCGGGACCGCTTTCTGATGTTTTATGAGGTAAGCCATCCGGAAACAGGCACATAAAAGAAGCGGAGGCGGAGAATCCTGAGCTGATAAGAAAAGGTCATTGCACACAGCTGCGCTATCAAAGCAGAATACACTTAAGGGAGAATGTGTAGAGGAATAGCCGCTGGTATTTCATAGTGGTTGAAAATCAACATTGGATGAAAAAGGATACCTGTGTGCAACATGCAGGGGGATAAAGGCATGTAAGGCAACCTGCAATTTTAGCTCGTGCCGTTTGTAAAACAGAGATAAGACTTATTGACAGATGATCGTTTGGGCAGTATAGTTAGGTTGCTAATAATTAGGATGCTAATTATGGAGGTGGCACTATGAAAACTGCATTTCACTTTATGATGTTTAAAACATTTCATGCACAGAGAAACAGAATCCGTCAAAATATGCAGGAATTCGGATTATCTCCCGGACAGCCAAAGGTTTTGCGCTATGTGGCAGCGAATCGCAACTGCATGCTGAAGGAAATCGCTGCAGCCTGTGATGTGGAATGTGCGACTGTATCCCGGATTCTCAATAATCTGGAGGAACAGAACATGCTGAAGCGCCACGTTGTGGAAACAAATAAGCGGGCTTTGTCCATGCAGATACTGCCTAAGGGAGAACAGGCACTGGCGGCTTGGGAAACACATTGTCGTCAGGTGGAAGCCGAGTCCTTACAGGGCTTTAGTGAACAGGAAAAGGAACAGTTCCGGGAATATCTGGGTAGAATGTATCATAATCTGACTGGTAAACGGCTGGATTGATCATGAAGGAAGGAAAAAAGGAGGAAAACAGATGTTGAAACGAATGTGGCCCTATATGAGCCGATATAAAAAATATCTGGCAATCAGCTGTTTCTGCGTTGTTGCGGAAACAGTATTTGAATTGATTATACCGATCATCATGGCGGATATCATTGATATCGGTGTTGCGAATGCGGATAAGGATTACATCCTTATAAAGGGAGCGCAGATGATTGCCTGTGCATTGATTGCTCTGGTGCTTGGGATACTGTATGCCCGATATGCCGCAACCGCCGGACAGGGCTTTGGTGCAGAGCTGAGAAAGGATGAGTTTGCGAAGGTGCAGAGCTTTTCCTTTGCGAATACGGATCATTTTTCCACATCCTCGCTGATAACCAGACTGACGAGTGATGTGACGATTTTGCAGACAGCAATCAGTAACGGAGTTCGTCCGATCGTACGATCCCCTGTTATGCTGCTGACCGCACTGGTGCTGACCTTCACCATCAATGCCCAGCTTGCCGTCGTCTTTTTGATTGCGATTCCCGTTTTAGGAATAGCGCTGTTTGTAATTGTGCGAAGGGTGGGGCCGCTGTATCGGCTGATGCAGGCATCCATCGATAAGGTAAATACCATCGTACAGGAAAATCTGAATGCAATCCGCGTTGTGAAATCCTATGTTCGTGGTACCTATGAAGAAGAAAAATTCGAAGAGGTCAATGACAGTCTGCGCTCTGCAAGTGAACGCGCATTTCGCACCTCTGTATGGAATCTGCCGCTGTTTCAGCTTGTTATGTATACCACGGTTGTCTGTATCATCTGGTTCGGCGGGAATATGATTTTTGCCGATACGATGAAGGTGGGAGAGCTGACCGGATTTCTGAGCTATGTATTGCAGATTTTGAATTCTCTGATGATGATCAGCAATGTCTTTTTGATGCTGACAAGATCCATTGCCAGCGGTGAGCGTATTCTTGAGGTGCTGGACGAGGAGGTGGATATCCGTGATCTGCCACAGGCAACAGCATCTGTGCAGCATGGGGATATCGCGTTTGAACATGTGTATTTCAAGTACAGGGAGGAGGCAGAGGAATTCGTTTTGAGTGATATAACGCTGCACATTGAAAAAGGCAGCACGGTCGGTATTCTCGGTGGTACCGGTTCTGCGAAAACCACGCTTGTACAGCTGATTCCACGACTTTATGATGTCAGCGACGGTGAAATTCGCATTGATGGGAGAAATGTTCGAGAGTATCCGGTGGAGCATCTGCGTGATGCCGTGGGAATGGTACTGCAGAAGAATACGCTGTTCAGCGGGACGATTCGTGAGAATCTGCTATGGGGTGACGCACAGGCCAGCGATGCAGATATAGCATGGGCATGCCGTATCGCATGCGTGGACGAGTTTATCAGCAGCTTTCCCAAGGGCTATGATACTGACCTTGGACAGGGCGGTGTCAATGTTTCCGGCGGACAGAAGCAGCGTCTTTGTATTGCACGGGCATTGCTGAAGCGTCCGAAGGTACTGATTTTCGATGATTCCACCAGTGCCGTCGATACCGCTACAGAGGCCAGTATCCGGGAAGGTCTGGCATCCCTGAAGGATACAACGAAAATCATTATCGCACAGCGTGTCACCTCGATTCAGCATGCGGATCAGATCGTTATTCTGGACGATGGGGAAATACATGCCATCGGTACGCATGATACGCTGCTTGCATCGGATCCGATCTATCAGGATATTTACTATTCCCAACAGGAAGGAGCTGGTTTATAATGGCTAAACAGATTACAGGCAAAAAGCCGAAGAACATGAAGAAAACCATACGTACCTTTCTGCGTTATCTGGGTAATCATAAATTTGCACTGCTGCTTGTGGGTGTACTGGTCATTGCCAGTGCCGGGGCAAACCTGTACGGCACCTATCTGCTGAATCCATTGATTGATAATTACATTCTTCCTCATGACTATGACGGACTTGTGCGGGCGGTTCTGTTCATGGGACTTATGTATGCAGGAGGAGTTTTATGCACAGCGGTATACAAACAGCTGATGACACATACGGCGCAGAGCATTGTTAAGGAAATTCGGGAGGATTTGTTTTCCAAGATGCAAAAGCTCCCCCTTCGCTTCTTCGATACCAACACACACGGGGATGTCATGAGTCATTTTACCAATGATCTGGATACGGTACAGGATGCCTTGAACAACTGCTTTGATAATCTGATTCAAAGCTTTGTCATGATTACCGGAACACTGCTTGCCATCCTTCTGCTGAACTGGAAGCTGTCACTGATTGTTATGTTCTTCATGGTTATCATGTATCTGATGATTCAATATTTCAGTAAAAAGAGCAAATACTATTTTTCACATCAGCAGGCCGCCATGGGAAAGCTGAACGGCTTTATTGAGGAGATGGTTGACGGTGTCAAGGTGGTTAAGGTATTTAACCATGAACAGAAAAATTATGAGGAATTTGAACGTCGCAATGAACGTCTGCGCAGGGCGAGTACGGAGGCCTTGACCTATTCCGGCAGAACGATTCCAACGGTTGTCAGCATTTCCTATTTCAATTATGCCATTGTCGCATGTATCGGTGGATTCTTTGCGATTGGTGGAGAAATCGGACTGGGGGCACTTGCTTCCTATCTGGTGTATGTACGCCAGACAGCGCTGCCTATCAATCAGTTTACCCAGCAGCTGAACTTCATACTGGCCGCAATGGCCGGAGCGGAGCGTATCTTTGAAATGATGGAGGAATGCGAGGAGGTGGATGAAGGCCGTGTTACCCTGACCCGTGTTCGAAAGCTGGAAACCGGCAGATTGCAGGAATGTCAGGAATATACCGGGCACTGGGCATGGCGGCATCCGCATGAGGACGGCAGTGTAGAGCTTGTGGAGCTGCGCGGGGATGTGCGCTTTCATGATGTCGTTTTCGGCTATGAACCAGGGGTCACAATTCTGAAGGGAATCAATCTGTATGCAAAGCCGGGGCAGAAGATTGCATTTGTCGGCAGTACCGGTGCAGGAAAAACGACAATCACCAATCTGATCAATCGGTTTTACGACATCGAAAGCGGCAGCTTTACCTATGACGGTATCGATGTCAAGCTGATACACAAGGATGACCTGCGTCGTTCCATTTCCATCGTATTGCAGGATACACATTTATTTACCGGAACGATAGCGGATAATATTCGCTATGGTAATTTGCATGCGGATATGGATGATGTGATCAACGCGGCAAAGCTTGCCAATGCACACAGCTTCATTAAGCGTCTTCCAAACGGCTATGACACGATGCTGAGCGGGGATGGAGCCAATCTTTCTCAGGGACAGCGGCAGCTGCTTGCTATCGCAAGAGCGGCAATCGCTAATCCGCCGGTTCTGATTCTGGATGAGGCAACCAGCTCGATCGATACACGTACAGAGAAGCTGATTGAAAAGGGGATGGACCGGCTGATGGAAAATCGAACGGTTTTTGTGATTGCACACCGCCTGTCCACTGTGCGTAATTCCAATGCAATTATGGTTCTGGATCATGGAGAAATCATTGAGCGCGGAAGTCATGATGAGCTGCTGGAGGATAAGGGAAGGTATTATCAGTTATACACAGGACAGTTTGAATTGGATTGATTTAGAAAAATCAGGTATCTCATGAAAACGGGATACCTTTTTTTTGAAGGCTTTACGGTATTGCGAAAACTGTAGTATAGTTATTTAAACTAGATTGTACAATTACTTTAATTATGTTATACTGTAAATGTAATTTGAATGCTTAGTTTTATTCTTTAGAAAATGGAGGTAACCCTATGAACAAAGAAAAAATTGCTGTCCTCGTCGATACCTGCTGTGATGTCCCGCAGACATTTGTAGAGCAGTACCATATGTATGTCATCCCGTTAAAGGTAGTATATAAGGATGCGGAATACCTCGATGGTGTTGATATTACACCGGAGCAGGTATATCAGGGCTTGGAAAGGGAGGTTCCGAAGACCTCGCTGCCAAGCGGAGAGCGTATAACAGAAATTTTTGACCAGATTCGAGCGGACGGCTTTCAAAAGGTAATTGCAATCACACTGTCCAGCGGTCTGAGCGGAACGAATAATATGATTCATCTGATTGCGGATCAGCTGGAGGATATGGAAGTATTCATCATGGATACGAAAAACATATCGATTGGCGGCGGATTTCATGCCATTCAGGCAGCCCGCTATATTGAGGACGGATTGACCTTTGATGAAATAAAAGCCAAGCTGATGCGCGGTATTGATCAATGCAAAGTTTTCTTTGTAGTGAAGACTCTGGAATACCTGCAAAAGGGTGGAAGAATCGGTCTGGTCGCATCACTGTTTGGAAATGCCTTGAATCTGAAGCCAATCATCTCCTGTAATGATGAGGGAATTTATTATACGGTCGCAAAGGTTCGCGGAAGAAAGCAGTCAATCACCAAGACAAAGGAGCTTGCTTTGGATTTTGCGCAGGGACATAAGCGATACAATGTTGCTATTATGCACGGGGATGCACAGGAGGTGGCAGAGGAGATTCGTGACTGTATTATGAAAAAGCTTCCGGGTACTGATGTGTTTATCATGAAACAGGTATCTCCTGTACTGGGCGTGCATACCGGTCCGGGTACGCTGGGAATCTGTGTACAGATACTGGATGAGGCTTAATTAACATAAGAAACAGAAGAACGCTAACTTAGGTGGGCTTCTGTTTTTTATCAGGAATATCGCAGCTTTACAAAGATCGGCAACGATGTATAACCACACGAGTAAATACAATGATTTCTTCCTTTGAAGGAAATAGCTTTAGGATAAGAAAAAAAGACTGAAGAACTCAGGGATTTGTCAGGCTGCAAACGTATGAAAAAGACGATTAAGTATATTGGAGAATACACAGCTTTGAATATTACTATTCTAAGTAATTGTCAAAATGTAGAAAGCTAGCATTGGCTGTCATTTTCTATGCTTGCTGGATTGGATTTATGATAGGTATAGCATTGTTTTGACAACTCCATTTACATTTCGCAATGCAGGATGGATTTTTTGATAAAAAAAGAAAAATAAATGTTGACTTACAGCCGGTTTGAATATAAACTATTAGTTAGGCACTTATGCCCTTGTAGCCCCGGAAACTACATAGGAGGATATCAACATGCGCCAAACAACATTTGCAAAACCTGCTGAAGTTGAACGTACTTGGTACGTTGTTGACGGAACAGGTAAGACATTAGGTCGTTTAGCTACAGAAGTAGCATCAGTATTAAGAGGAAAACACAAACCTACTTACACACCAAACGTGGACTGTGGTGATTTCGTTATCGTAACAAACGCTGACAAAATCGAGCTTACAGGAAACAAGCTGGACACTAAAAAATACTACAACCACTCTGGTTATGCAGGAGGACTTCGTACACGTACTGCACGTGTCATGAAGGACAACTATACGGTTGAATGGGTCGAAAGAGCTATTTACGGTATGTTACCTCACACAAAACTGGGTGACAAAATGCGTAGACACCTGTTTGTTTACGAAGGTAGTGAACATCCACACACAGCTCAGAAACCAGTAGAGCTGAAAATCAAAGGTTAGGAGGAATAAGAAATGGCAGCTAAGAAAAATACAGTAACTTACAATGGTACAGGACGCCGTAAAACTTCTGTTGCTCGTGTCTTTATGACTCCGGGTAGTGGTAACATCTCTGTTAATGGGAAAACATTAGACGAGTATTTGCCACTGGAAACTTTACGTATGGTTGTTCGTTCACCACTTGAATTAACAGAAACTTTAGGTCAGTTTGATATTAAAATCAACGTTCAAGGTGGAGGTTATACAGGTCAGGCTGGTGCAATGCGTCACGGTATCACACGTGCTTTAATGGAAGCTAGTGCTGATTATCGTCCTGCACTGAAAGCAGCAGGATTTGTAACACGTGATTCCCGTATGAAAGAGCGTAAGAAATACGGTCTGAAAGCGGCACGTCGTGCTCCTCAGTTCTCAAAACGATAAAAATTCAGTTTTTTATCTACAAAATCGCAATGATTTTATGAAAAAGGCCCTGAAAAGGGTCTTTTTTGTTATGATTTTCCTAAAAAATGAGAAAATTTTTATAATATAAAATTGGTAGGTACCAAATAGGTAACAAATAAGCAACAAAATAGTCATGTTTACGTAGAATAATATCTGTTATAATTCCTCCATGAAAGGTGGAGTTAAATGAAAGCAGAAAATGGATTGGGCGGTATTGTAAAACTTGCCGGAAAACGAAGAAAGCCTTATATGATTCGCTATACCAAGGGGTATATTATCAATGGTGTTACAGGGAAAAAAGAACAGGTTTTTAAAGTGATTGGGTATGCTTCAACAATAAAAGAAGCTAAAAAGATAAGAGAGGATTTTAATAAAAGGGGAAGATGTGATTTAGGATTCACATTTTCTGATATATATGAAAAGTGGTCACAAGAACATTTTAAAATGGTTTCTCCTTCTTATATCAATGCTACAAAAGCAGCTTATAAGTGTTGTGAAGAGTTATATGATGTAGTTTTTTCAGCAATTCAAGAAAATCAGTTACAAAAAGTATTAGATAATAGTGGAAAAAATTATCCAACTGTTAGAAAGATTCAATTAACGTTTTCACAATTATATAAGTTTGCTATGAAAAACGAAATATGCAGGAGTGACTTATCCTTAAAATTAAATACTCAGAAATTTAAGGATAGAAAATGGGACAAAGTAGTGGATAAGGTTATAAGTACTGATGATATAAATATATTGTGGGCGATGAAAGAAAATAATTACGTCCAAATGATATTGATCATGATCTATACTCGTGTGACTGTGGATGAATTTATTTCTTTAAAAAAGGAAAATGTATATTTAGATAAACGGTATATAGAAACTGTAGGTACCAAATCACAAAAAAGCAAAGGTATACGTATAGTACCTATATCACATAAAATTGAACTTTATATAAAAATAAGAATGGATAAAAATAGTGAATATTTATTTACTACAGATAAAGGGAGAAATTATAAATATAGAGATTTCATAGATTCTTATTTTGATATGGTTATGAAGGATATGGGATGGAATTACACACCAATGTATTGTAGAAATACTTTTAGAAGATTACTTGCAAAAGAAAAAGTAAGTCCGTTTTTGATTAAAAAATTAATGGGCACTAGAAGTCAAATGAGTATAACAGAAAAAGTTTATATCCATCCCGAGATAGAAGTGCTTATTGATGCAATTGATAAATTATGACATAATGATATCTAATCATTTAGATAGAAAGTAGAGAATATGTATGAGAAAAAGACCAAATGGATCAGGGTCAATTGTCAAAATTAAAGGTAGACGTAAGCCATATAGAGCAGTTGTTACATCTGGGTATACTGTTAATGGAAATGGAAATAAAAAACAGATTCGAAGATTGTTGGGGTATTTTCCGAATTATTATGCAGCTCAAGAAGCTATAACCCAATTTCATGAGAAAATGAATTGCGTTGAAATAGAATACGTTACATTTGAAAATTTATATAATAAGTGGAAAAAGGATAATTTTCATTTATATACAAAATCAACGAATTTATAGTTATGAACACGCCTATAGTATGTGTGACATTTTATATTCAAAGTATATGGAAGATATAACAGTGTTTGATTTACAAAATGTAATTGATGAATGTGAAAAAAATTATCCAATATTGAAACAGGTTAAAACCTTATTTACGCAATTGTATAGCTATGCTCTATGCTACAATTATATTTCAGATAATCGTTCAAAATACATTGATTTAAGAATGTATAAAATGAATTATAAACCTAGAGAAATTAAAAGGTTTACCGGTGAACAAATTGACTTAATTTGGAACAACTATACAAATAAGTTTGATGAAATTATTTTAATGTTAATATATACTGGGGTTAGAATTTGTGAGTTACTTAATTTACATAAAAAAGATGTTAACTTAAAAGAGAGATATTTTAAAGTAGAAGATAGTAAAACAAGTAGTGGAATTAGAGTGGTACCAATAGCAAATAAAATACTACCGTTTTTTGAAAAATGGTATAGATCTTCAGATGATGTAAATGCATTTTTGATACATGATGATGAAATGAAGCAAATTTTATATGGAAAGTTTATTTCTAGTTATTATAAACCATTTATGAAAAGGTTGAATATAGATTTAATGCCACATAGCTGCAGGCATACATGTGCATCATTACTTTCAGATGCAGAAGTTGAATTAAGTGTTATTCAAAAAATATTAGGACATAAACAAGGAAAATATGACCCATATATTTATCATGATATTGTAGAGTTAATAGATGCTATAGATAGAATATAAATCATTGTAAATACAAATCAACGATTATTTGAGAGAAAACCTCATTTGTTTGTTGATATTTTTATTTATTGGCATATAATATAAATAGGAGGCGATTATAATGTTGATCCAATTTAATTTTAAAAATTTCAAATCATTTAGAGATGATGCTACACTAGACTTATCTGCAACTAAGATAAGTGAGTTTAATGATAGAGTAATAGAATTAGGAAATGAGAAGATACTTCCAGTTGCTGCAATATTTGGAGCTAATGCAAGTGGAAAATCTAATATACAGCAAGCTTTTTCCTATATGGTTTATTATGTTATGCGCTCTTTTGCATTTGGTGGCGATGCTGATGAAAAAAAGAATAAAAGTGAATTTATGCAGCCAACACCATTTTTATTTGACACTACGAGCAAAGATGCACCATCAACCTTTGAAGTTTATTTTATAGGTGATGAAAATGATAAGTGTAGACAATATAATTATGGATTTAGTGTGGATAGTAAAGGCGTTTGTGAAGAATGGCTTAATGTTTGTGCGAAAAGTGCAAGAGGAAAATTCAAACCATTGTTTTATAGAAATAGGGAAAGCGATGAATTAGATTTAAGTGGTTTGCCTAAGAAAACTCATGATAACATTAAAACTTCACTGCAGAATGAAACTCTTATCGTATCTTTAGGTGCAAAATTAAAAGTTGAAAAACTTAAGTATATTCGTGACTGGTTTTTAAAACATGAAATGGCTGATTTTGGTGATCCATTTGAAAACTTATTCCTTTCCAGATATACACCAGAAGGTTTTTCAGATAATGAGAACATCAGAAAAAAAGTTGTAGATTACTTTTCTTCTTTTGATGATTCTATTATTGACTTTAAGGTAGAAAAGTTAAAAGATGATGAAGACGATAATGAGCATTTGAAAATCAATACAGTACACAGATTAATTAATTCTGATGAAACTGTTACTTTACCTTTGCAGGAGGAATCAGCAGGAACATTAAAAATGTTTGCTCTATACCCTTCTTTACAAGAAGTGATGGAAACAGGTGGCGTTTTATTTGTGGATGAATTAAATTCTAGACTTCATCCATTGCTTGTGAGAAACTTTTTAATCAATTTTCTTGATCCAACTATCAATAAAAATCATGCTCAAATTATTTTTACTACTCATGATTCATGGACATTATCAAATAATTTATTAAGAAGAGATGAAGTTTGGTTTACAGAAAAAGATAATGACGGCATTTCATCACTATACTCTTTGGCTGATTTTGTAGATGAAGATGGTCAAAAAATAAGGAAAGATGAGAATTATGAAAAAAATTATCTTTTAGGTAAGTATGGAGCAATTCCAGAATTGAAGCCAATGATGGTGATGGAGGATGATTAGTATATGGGAAGGGAAGATAGACGAGGTAAAAGGAAATCTAGAGAACAATCTAGAAAAAGAAGAGTTCCAGAATTAGGGTATTATTACATCGTAACTGATACTGATCAGACAGAAAAGAATTACTTAGAGGGATTAAGAGATTCCATACCAGAAGAATTAAAAGGGAAAATTGTGATAAAGGTTACAAAATCAAGAACAGTAGATTTAGTAAAAACATGTAAAGAGGGAGCATCTTTATATCCTCAATACAGTGAACCTTGGATTGTTTTTGATCGAGATCAGGTAAAAGATTTTGATGGCATCATAAAGAATGCTGAACAAAGTGGAGTTCATGCTGGCTGGTCAAATCCGTGTCTTGAAATCTGGTTGTATGCTTATTTTGGTAGTATGCCTAATATTCAAGATTCTGTTAGCTGTTGTAATAGATTTGCAGTTGAGTATGAGAGAAAAACTGGTCAAAAGTATGATAAAGCAGAAAAAGATTTATATAAGAAATTATGTGAATTTGGAAACGAAGAAAATGCTATAAAGATTGCTCAACAGAAAAGAAGTCAGTGTATTCAAAATGGTTTAACAATACCATCTAAAATGATAGTATGTACTACAATAGATATATTAGTTAATGAGTTCAAAAATAAAATAGAAAAGGAGGATTTATCATGGCATTAACATCTGCGTATTTAACAAGTGTAAAAAACTTTGAAGGGATTATGAATTCTATATTAGGAGCAAAAGCACCCGACAGATTTACGAATAAATTTTTAGAGGATTTAGGATATAAAAGTAGTAATGATAGATTGATTTTAGGTGTACTGAAATCATTAGGATTCTTAAATGAAACCGGTGAGCCAGTACAAAGATATTATGACTTTTTAGATCAAACTCAATCTAGACAAATTCTAGCTGTAGGTATACAAGAAGCGTATGAAGATCTATTTAATATAAATAGAGATGCACAAAATTTGTCTCAGGAGGAAGTGAAAAATAAATTAAAAACATTAACACAAGGAAAGAAAGGTGATCGAATTATTGACAATATGGCTCGAACATTCAAAACACTATGTGACTATGCTGAATGGAATGATTCAAAAGAAAAAAGTCTTCAAAGTAAAATTAAAGAGCCTAAGGAGGAGGTTAGCACTAAGAAACAAACTTTTTCAGAAAGTAAATCTGCAAACTTAGGATTACATTATAATATACAGATTCATTTGCCAGAAACTACAAATATGGCGGTTTATGACGCTATATTTGAAAGTATAAAAAGACATTTAATGTAATTAGGTGATAATATGGTAATGGATAATTTATACTCGTTTATAATGCGAGGTGAACTGGCAAAAAGTTCATTAAAAAGAACGGATACAATAAGCAGGCACTCTAGGTCTCAAATAATACAAAATAAATATATAGAAAGCCTTTGCTTGGATATGTTTAGGGATGAATACATTATAGATGCTGAACTGATGGCTACAGTATATACAGCAATTACCGCTTTTGAAAATACAGTAAGAGAATTCGTTATTAAGATTTTAATCGAAAATAATGGTGAAACATGGTGGCAAGACTGTGTGTCAGAAAAAATAAGAAAGAAAGCAGAATCACGTAAACATGAGGAAGATAAGATAAAATGGCATACACAGAGAGGAGATTCATTGATAAATTATACAGAATTTGGTGATTTAGGATCTATTATGCAAAATAATTTAGAGTTATTCTCAGATTATATAGTGTCAATAGAATGGGCAAAAAATATTATTATTACAATTGAGCGGTCAAGAAATGTAATAATGCATAGTGGTTATTTGAGTGAACGCGATATCGAACGAATAGGTATAAATATAAGAGATTGGATAACTCAAATAGGTGTATAAGAATTCTATAACTAGTATGATAAGGAGTATAGTAATTATTAAAAGATTAGAGGCTTCACCAGAAAGAGTGGGTTAATTCAATCCAGGAACATGTACATTTCTAGTAGCATAAGGCATCTTAATAACATTGTTAAGATTAGAATAAAACAGCATAATCATATCTATCATGTTTTGCTTATTTCTAAATCCATATGACTTTCTAATAAGCACACCTTGATTTTATTATTCATCTATTCTATCAGTTATCCAAAATTCTGGATAACTGATAGAAAATAGAAATAAGATTATAATAAATGTGAAGAGGACAAGCAACTGGTACAGCAACTGGCGTAGGTTCAGAGCAAGACTGATGTATACCCTTGATTCTGCAAGTACATATTCTCTGATTGCAGATGAAGCAGTGATTGAAAGAAAACGTCAGAAGAATCGAGTACATTACCAGACATGGAAACAGAGCCATGACCAGACATAAGTGTGAAACGATCCATCAGTTCTATATCTACACATGGATCAGGAGCAATTTCTGCTTAGATTGCCTGACATTGTACAATATAGATTCTTATACAATACTTCTCAGCGTAGAATTTTGATCAATTAGCAACCTTGAGAACTGTAGAGTACGACTGTTATAAAATGAATATAATGTTAATAACTTTCTTGTAAATGAGTGTATATAGGTGTGCATAAGTACTGCGGTGGTTCTAGTTAGGTTCTAAAAGCAGAGAATCTCCTTTATCTATAAGGGTTGCAACTAACAAAACGTTAGTAATAATCGTTGTGAGAAGATTAGAGAAGTATTTAGACTTTGTAAGAAGTTTAGATGCTTCTTTTTTTTATGAAATACATGAGATATAAAATTTATTCAAGTATTATGGTATCTATAGATTTTATGAATTTTGTTTTTGATGAAATAAGAGGAAGTTAATGATATAATGGCTTAATCAATAAAATTATAAATAAAGAAGGTAACATTATTAACGATACAGTAGAAAGAAATGAAGTTGTTCAATTTAAGGATGGAGAATTAGTATTAGATGTTACTGCTTCACCTGATAATGAAACAGTATGGCTAAATCAAAAGCAAATAGCTAGTTTGTTTGGGATTGATAGAAGGTGTCGTTACGAGACATATTAAAATATTTTTAAATCAGGTGAACTAGTTGAAAATAGCATGTGTGCAAATTCTGCACATATGGGAAAACTTGGTGTTCAAGAATATAATGTAAAATACTATAATTTGGACGTTATTTAGCTGTTGGCTATAGAACAAATTCAACTAAAGATATTCTTTTAAGAAAATGGGCGAATACTAAATTAAAACAATACTTATTAAAAGGGTATGTTATTCTGATAGACACTTTCAGGATATTAAATATGTTACAAAAATGTTGGAGCAATACAAAGAAGCTGGTGGTCAACTGCAAACAAGTGATTCTATATTAGTATTTTTAAAAGCTTATCAAAGAGGATTTAAAATTTCAAGACTGGAAGATAAAAATATCATGATGCAGCTAATTAAGACAATTATTAAATAAGACTAATACTTTTTCGTGTTTTTGTAACATAAAATCTGGCATAAGTTTTTGTGTATAATATAGGATGTTTTCATAGGAAATATTTGGTGTTCGATTTGAACATATAGTTAATCGGATAGAAATAAGTATTAACAAACGAATATATCTGTAGAAGTATGTGAAAGATAATAAGTAATGAAAGTGAAGATAGCATATGGTATAATATCGATAAAGGTTTGATAAATTTAAGAGGATGGTGAGAAAAGATGGAATTCAGATTAATGAATAAAGATACAGCGGTCTTGGATTTTTTATATGATGAAGAAACGCATAATATAGATAAAGTAACTAATTTGATCCATCCGGAATATGCACCTTTAGGTATTATAGACTATAAGACTGGAATCTCAAGAAAGTCTTTCAATAACTGGTGGAGAGATAGAGCTATTCCTGCGTCACGAAGCAAATTTAAAGACGTGTTGGAAGAGTTAGATATCACCAATTCGATTGAGTTATTAGAGAGATGTTTTGGCTTGAGTTTAAGTGATCAATATTGGATAAAAGAGAAGGGTTCATCTGCAACATGGAAAAAAGTGAATTTCTTTACCAATGATTTCAGTGAAGACATGGGAAAATTTTTGATGGGTGAAATAGAATATACTGATAGCATTGATATGTTCAGTCCAGATAATTCAAGTGATGGAAATCTCAGAAAGAAATGGAAAATAATCAATGACAAGAGATGTCTGGTTAAGAGCGGAAACACACTAAACAATCAGGAACCTTATAACGAAGTCATTGCAACCAAACTGTATGAGAGAATTTTAAACGAAGATGAGTTAGTACCTTATTGGTTAATAGAAGAAAATGGAATCGCTTATTGCTGTTGTGAAACGATGGTCAGTGAAAACGAAGAATTAGTACCCGCCTTTTATATTGATGCCACAAAGAAATTACGAGGAAGTAAATCTTTGTATGAGCATTATATAAAAGTATGCTGTGAACTTGGAATCCCTAATGTAAGAACAAAAGTCAATAAGATGCTGGTATGTGATTATATACTTGGAAACTATGATCGCCATTATCGTAATTTTGGCGCAATCAGAAATGTCCTTGATTTAAAATGGGAAAGAATAGCGCCCATATATGATAGTGGTAGTTCATTATGGGCTACTACACCCACACAGTTGATAGGAACAACATATAAGAGTAAGCCATTCAAAGCAAAGGCAGAAGAACAGCTGCATTTGGTAGATGATTTGTCTTGGCTGAATAAAGATAAATTATGTGGTTTTGATAAATCTGTTTATGAGATACTCGATAAAAATCCTTTCTTAGATGAAGAAAGAAAATCAGCAATTTCTATTCAGGTGAGAGGTAGAATCGGAAAAGTTATCGATAGGCAATCAATACTGAAAAATGATGTATAAAAAATAATCAAGGAGCTTCATAAGAATTAAAAAGTTATAATCAAAAGTAATAAACAAAGTGAAGAGGGACATATCAAAACATAATTTCAAGTCTGGTGAAAATTGAGAAAGAATAGTAAGAAAACGGCTTAATATTCAAATAGAAATTGGATTCTTTTTCATAAGTATACTAAGGCAAAAGTAATCTATGAGTGTGTGTAGAGGTGTATAAGTACTGGTGAGGTTCTAGTTAGGTTCTAAAAGTTAAGAATACCCTTTATTTATAAGGATTTGCAACTAATTAAGCGATAGAAAGTACTTGTTTTCTATGCTTACGTACACTTACGTGTGCTCACAAAGCCCCATTTTATGGGTTTTTTAGTGCCTTCATGAGCGTGCGTTAGTGTACATGAACAGATGGTTGGTCAATAATAGGTAACAAATAGGTAACAAATCTAGCATTTTTACGTAGGATTTTGGCGTAACTTTCGGCGTAATTTTTGGCGTAAAATCTGGCGTAACTTTTTTTGACCAAATTTAAAGGGATTATCAATGACAAATAAAGTCATTTAATAACATCATAAAATCTTTGGTATAGGTTATACGGAAATGCATATCTATAATATAATCTAGAATGTTGGTTCCAGCATATGGAGATTTTTTATCTTTATGGTAGAAAATGTATTTTCTATAACAGATTTGGATTAGTAAAAAGTTGATGTTCAAATTTGAATATATTAATCAGCATGATTAGAAAAACAATATACATCTGTTAGAAATATGTCATAGGTATTATTATAATTAGCTTCCTGTAATTCTTCAAAATTGAACAGAAATATGATGAGAATTTATTTGATTCTACTCATAGTAGCTGTGATATTCTGAAAAATAAACTATAATAATCTGTATAGGAGGTTTATTTATTATGAATCAAGAAAAAATAGGGAAATTTATTGCAGAATGTAGAAAAGAACAAGGAATAACACAAGCACAATTAGCAGATAATTTAGATATAACATACAAAGCGGTAAGTAAGTGGGAACGTGGTAAGGGATTGCCAGACGCATCAAGAATGATCGATTTGTGCAATATATTGAAAATAACTGTTAATGACTTACTTAGTGGTGAAAAAGTGGAAGAAGGAAAGTATATGAATCAAGTGGATGATAATCTAGTCGAGTTACAAAAACAAAAACAGGCGGTAAATACATCTGCTAGAATCAGCTATTTTTGTATTGTAGTAATATTATTTATTTATAATTTCGTGAATGTAATATTATATGGTATTGAAGAAGCAACAAAGAAACCTGAATTTATGATAATGATTTCAATATCGCTTATTAGGCTTTTTGTCTACACATATATAATTAATAATATAGATAGTAAAAAAAATATAGGATATGTTATTGCTATATTTGTAATTGGAGTCATACTCATATTAACAATTCCTTTGCTTTTTACAGTGTTAGTATAAGATGAAGGAGAATATGTTAATATGAAAATAAAAAAATTATGGAGTTTTCTTTTGATAATCTTAATAAGCTTTTATCTACTTCCCTTAATGATAAAAAATACAGGTTCTGGAATGTTAGTATTACTTATAGCATTACCAGTTATCTCTTTCATATGCTCATCAATTTATGGGCTTAAAAACGGATTTCAACCATTGTTCTCTATATTGCTAGTGGTTTTATATATACCTTCTGTTTTTTTGATTTATAATAGTAGTGCTATGATTTATGCCTTGATTTATGGAGTGTTGAGTTTCATTGGTATGTATATTGGATCTCGAATATCAAAGAAATGAGGATCGTGAAATGACAGAAAAAGAAAAGATGATAAAAGGACTTGTTTATTATCCTGTGTCTCCCCAATTGGTATTAGATAGAGATAGAGCGAGTAGAATTCTTACAAAGTATAATTATAAAACATTTCATGAGGTAAATATGCGCAACAGATTGATGAAAAAACTAATAAATACTTCGGGGAACTTTTAGATGAAACCTCCATTCTTCTGTGATTATGGATATAATATTCAAATTGGGAAAGATGTAATGATAAACTTTAACTGTATTTTCCTAGATGTATGCCCAATTATAATTGGCGATTATACACTTATAGGACCTAATACGCAAATATATACAGCATGCCATTCATTAGATTATAAAGAACGTCGAGAAAACATTGAGTTTGGTAAGCCAGTTAGTATTGGGAAAATGTTTGGATTGGAGGAAGTGTGGTAATTTTACCAGGAGTTACTATTGGTGATAATGCTGTTATTGGTGCAGGAAGTGTAGTTACAAAAATGTACCAGCAAATTCAATCGCTGTAGGGAACCCTTGTAGAATAAATCCAGAAGCAGAGAATAATAATGTAAATGCATTCAATGTATTAATGTATATCTATACCAATTTAACTATACCTGGATATAACTATAATGGCTATTCAATAAATTATAGTGAACATGGCTGGGCTAATTACACACTAGAAGGAATGTTTCGCAATCAATTCGAAATGCAGAATATAAAAATGCTTATACGAGTAAAGTGACGGTTAATAAATCAAAGTTGAATATTGATAATTTTGTGATGTATGCAAATGTATTCTATGATTATGAAACACACAGATAAAGATTTTCTGACAAAACAGATAGAATATAATAAAGAGATTATGCAGAAATTGCAGAATTGCCAGCTTCCTCTAGATTTGATGTTTCAATCAGTTTGAAAGAGAAGATTGCAATCAATGATTTCATGGATTTGAAAATACAGTATGCAAACAATGATTTCATTATGCAGCAACACGTGCTGATAGTGCTATGTATTTAGGTATATCCTTGTTTAATTCTTATGGCTACGCGTTTGAAGAACAATTTAATGAAACATATCCTGATCTGATTTTAAAGCAGAAAATCAATGATGAGAAAGTTTTATTGAGGCATTATCAATCTACATTAAAGCTGATGAATAATCATAGTGAGTTTAAAAAAACTGGTGAAAACGTTATATCCTTTCAGTGGTTCCATTGATTTGAAAGAGGAGTATGAGAAAGCACAGAAAATGATGTTTCTATCTTAGGTTATCGTGTTTATGCAAGCAAAGATGAATTGATGGAAATGCTTGAGTCAGATAATATTGCATAAGCTTTTATCAAAAGATGAACACCTTTTATCAAACAATGACGTAAGATATAGTTCATTTGAAAAATAATTTTGATAGGGTTCGTATTTCATGTGAATCCTTTTTCTTTAAATGAATAACTAAAAACGTTAATAAGTGTATTTTTAAATGAAATCAGTTATAATAAAATCAATAAATGAACAAATTAACTGATGAAAGGATGATATGATTGAGACTACTAATAATAGAAGATAACATCAAATTGTGTCAGATGATGGAAAAGGATTAAAAAAAACATGGATATTATGTGGATGTTGCCAATAATGGTAATCTAGGAGAAGAAAAAGCATTTATAACTCAGTACGATGCTATATTGCTTGATTTGAACCTTCCTGATGTTGATGGGATGGAAATACTGCAGAAAATACGTAGTATGGACAATCGAGTTCCCGTCTTAATTGTCAGTGCAAAAGATGAAAGCAAAGATCGAATTAAAGGCTTAAATATTGGTGCTGATGATTATATAGTAAAACCTTTTTTGATGGAGGAATTGCTGGCAAGAATACAGGCTGTTGTTCGACGCAGTAATCAGCAGATTACAAATACGATTCAACAGGGGATGCTTAAAATCGATAATAATATGAGAAAAGCATTTTATAATGATATAAAATTAGAGCTCGCTATTAAGGAATTTGATATTCTTGAATATATGGTTAGTCAGCATCCATCTTTGGTATCATCAGAGGATATAGCAGAACATGTCTACGATGAAAATTTTAATCCGTTCTCTTCTGTATTAAGAGTGCATATAGCAAGACTTAAAAAGAAACTGCAGATGGCTGCAAATAGGGAAGTAATGATTACAGTGAGAGGGAAAGGGTATTATCTATGTTTGGATTAAAGACGAAGATAGGACTTGCCATTATTGTTTATTCCATTTTGATGACTAGTTGTTTTGGTTTGCTTGCTTACCAATTTCATGAACAGCTTACAAGTACGAACATTGAGTATTATATGGAAGATAATCACTCTTATTATAAGGATGAAGTAAATACTTATGAGAGTGCTGACGCTGATACTTTTATGAAAGGACAAAGGGATGAATTACTGCGCTATTATGAATTGAATAACTTTAAAGCATATTATAACAACGTTATGATGGAAAAGCTTATTTATCTAATTCTTATAGCTTGTTTTGCTTTGCTTTTATTTTCGTCTTTGCTATGGCGTGTTATTAAAAGTGTGCAGATGAGTGAAAATAAGCGAATTGCACAAAAACTTTATTCTTTAGATGAAAATGAAAACAATCTGGTAGATGATCCAATCTTGATGGAAGCATATTTAAATATACAAAAAAATTATCAAAAGCATTTTATGGAGTTTAAAAGATTAAATGCCTTTTTAAATCATGAACAAAGAAATGCATTAATGCTGCTGCGTAATGATGTTGAATATGGTAATCAAGAAGAAGCAGAAAATACAATTCAGTATTTGAATGAAAGCTTGGATGATATATTGACAATTAGTGATCATGCACAAGATAAAGAGCAGTTAGTAAAGGTAGATATCATATTACTATGTGCAGATGTTTGTGATGCATATCAGAAAGTTTATCGTCAATTGAAGTTCGATTGTGATATGGAAGAAGAAATTTACATTTTAGCCAAACCAAGATGGATTCGAAGAGCAATCAGCAATTTAATTGATAATGCTATTAAATATGGGGATGACAAAGAGATAAAAGTGCACATGAAGCAAAAGAATCATTGTGTTATTATCGAGGTTGAGGATAATGGTATCGGTATCTCCGCAACAGAACAGAAACGTATTTTTGAACATCGTTATCGTATTGATGAATTAAAGAAGAATGGTTATGGAATTGGTTTAAGTTTAGTTGCTCATGTCTGTGAGTTATGTAATGGATTTGTATTTTGCGAAAACATAGAAAATAAGGGAACAAAATTTTACTTGAGTTTTGCGCAAACTGATTAATAATGAAGAACAGATATTATAATGTTAATGGTATCTGTTTTTTTATATCGTAAACATTCAGTAAACAATCATTGTGCTATACTCATGATGATTTAAAAGGAGTGAAGCTTATGTTTGTGTTAACTAATGCAATAGCTAATTTGCTTAGAAATAAAGGTCGTAATTTTATATTAGGACTGATTATACTTTTTATTTTATTCTTATCTGCAATTTCTATTGCAATCTATACAGCATCTAATGAATTGATTGATAAGAATAGATTGCTGTATTCATCAGCGGTTGTTCTAACAAGAAACAATGAATTGCTGCCTGAAAATCCGGATGAATATAGAGAACCAAATTTAGATGATTATATTGAAATGGCTAAATCAAAATTGTTGAAAAAAGCTGAAATCGTATCAAGTGTAACTGTTTCCTTACAAAATGGAAAAGCGATTGATGAAAATACGATGACAAATTCAGGGATTACGGGTGAAGGGGAAGCTTCTGATTATAAAATGGCAACCAATCTTCTGTATGGAATCAATAATGCAGAAATAAATAACGAATTCATAAGTGGAAAGAAAAAAATCATAAAGGGGAACGTCTATAAAAATAAAAATGAAGCTGTTATTTCGAAGGCGTTGGCGCAGCTAAATAAATGGGATATTGGAGATAAATTTGTTGTGAATGTTTCATCGATCAGTACTGAAAAAATCTCATTGACCTTAACGATTAGTGGTATATACGAAGATGAAACCAATGAATATAGCACTAATGAAGATATGCAGATGGCATTGACAAACAAAAGAAATGAGATGTTTGTTTCTATGGATACATTAAGCGACCCATTGAAAAATCAATTAGCAGTCAGTGCTAATTTTACAATAAGCGATTCAGATGACTTAAAGAAACTAAATGATGAATTTCATGAATTAGGACTGCCAAATTATTTCGAAGTAAAAGCAGATGATGCAACTTTTAAAAAGATTGTAGCGCCTGTTGAGGGATTGAGCAATATTGCCTTGTTATTTGCTGTTGCTGTTTTTATTGCAGGAGCACTAATACTAATTGTTATTTCCAATATAGCAATACGTGAAAGAAAATATGAGATTGGTGTCCTACGTGCTATGGGAATGAAAAAAGGAAAGATTGCTTTTGGTTTATTCTCAGAAGTAATGGTGATTAGTCTGTTATGTGCAATCATAGGTTTAAGCTTAGCTGCATTTAGTGTAAACCCTGTGAGTGAGTTTTTATATGAAACACAAAGTGATAGAAGTTATGAAAATGAAACAACCAATGATATTGATTTTAGCAACTTTGCAGCTTCAGCAAATGCTAATGACATTGAAGTAAGAATAGATGGCGTTGTTATTATCGATATATTCATTATGTCAATTGTATTGACAGGCTTATCTAGTATGATAGGAATCATATATGTGATGCGCTATGAACCATTAAAAATTTTATCAGAAAGGGATTGATCGAATGAGTATATTAAAATTAGAACAAGTGAGCTATCGATATGACGGCAGTAAGATAAATGTATTGAAAAATATAGATATAGAATTTGAAAGAGGTGTTTTGTATACGATTATCGGTAAATCAGGTGCGGGGAAAAGTAATTTACTATCGATTATTTCTGGACTTGACACACCAACAGAGGGACGGATTATATACAATGGACAGGATATGAAAAATTTAGATCGTGATCTGTATCGTTCACAAAGTATTGGTGTGATTTTTCAAGGTTACAACCTGCTGACGAATGCGACGGCTTTGGATAATATCGTACTAGCTATGAACATCTCAGGCAGTAAAATTAAAAATAAAAAGGAAGAAGCATTGCTCTATTTAGACAAGGTAGGAATTCGTAAAGAACAAGCGCTTCGCAAGGTTTTAAAATTATCGGGAGGAGAACAGCAGCGCATTGGAATTGCGCGAGCCCTTTCCCATCAGCCAGATGTGATTATTGCAGATGAACCAACAGGAAATCTGGATCCTGAAACAGAACAGAATATTATGGAGATACTTCAAAAACTGGCGCATGAGGAAAATAAGTGTGTAATCATAGTGACGCATTCACAAGGAGTATCCAAATATGCTGATGAAATCTATGGCTTGAATACAGGGTACCTGTTAAGCATAAGGTGATTGCATTATGTATATTATAAAAAATGCTTTTATAAATCTGTTTCGCAATCGTGGTCGTAATGTTATGATGGGAATTATTATTTTTGTAGTTATAGTACTTAGTGGTACATCGATTATCATTCATTCAGCTTCAAATGCGATCATTGATGACTATAAAAACAGATTTGGTTCAGAAGTAAGTTTAAACGTTATTAAAAATCATAAAAAAGATGTTATTGAACCAGATAAGCTGCTTGCGTTTGGAGATAGTGAGTATCTGTTGGGTAAACTATATGTAGCAAAATAGCGTATGTGCCAAAGAATCTTACAGCAGTTAATGATGATGGCTCTTTAAAACAGGGAAATTCAGAATATCTTACACCGAAAGGTTATTTAATCTCAACATCACGAAATGATATCATTGATGATTTTAAAAATGGCGTTAAGATAATTGTGTCGGGCAAGATGTTTGAAAATGATAATGAGGTTTTGATAAGCAAGGCGTTTTCTGAATTAAATCAATTAAGTGTTAACGATCAAATCGAATTATCATCTACATCATTTGATGAAGCATCAACTGTGAAGTTAAAGGTATCAGGGATCTATGAGGATATCAGTGTAAAATCTTTTAATGTAGGGTTAGCTTTAAATGACCCAGATAATGAGATCTATGGCAGTTTTACAACAGTGACATCTTCTTCACTTTATAAAAAGCATGGATTGCTTGAGGCGACCTTTTATTTAAAAAAGCCTCAATTATTGAAACGGTTTAAAGAAGAATTGATAGCGAAAGGACTGCCATCTTATTATGATGTGACTACTGATGAAAAAGGTTATGAACAGATAATGAAACCAGGGCAAAGTCTTGCTAATATGTCAAATTTATTTACCATCACTTCTTTAGTGATTGGCTCTATTATAATCATTTTATTATCAACGTTTGCTATTAGAGAACGAAAATATGAAGTGGGTGTGCTTCGCGCTATGGGTATGAAAAAAAGCAGAGTAGCAATTGGATTGATTAGTGAACTGTTAATCATAACGTTTATTTGTTTGTTGCTTGGGTTAGCTGCTACATCTTTAAGCAGTAAATTCGCAAATGAACTTTTATTGAAACAGCAGATAGAAATATCGAATCAGCTTAAAGAAGATACTTCTTTAAATAATGTTGAAGTAAAGTTAGATATAGATACAGCAGGAAAAATTGCTGGTGTTTCCATATTTCTAGGAATGATTTCAACACTCGGAGCAATTGTTTATATTACTCGATTGGAACCTAGAAAAATATTATCAGATAGAAATTAGGAGAATATGATATGAAAAAGATAAGTTTAGTAATTACAATGGTTTTATGTGTACTGTTAACAGGGTGCAGTTCTGATGAGAAGGATAGTAAAAGATCAAGTAATAACACTAGTACTAATTCACCAGCAAATAATAACTCATCATCAAACAATAATAATCAATCACAGTCGGGAGCAGCTGGATTCGATATGGATACATTAGCAAATGAATTAGAATTGGCGAATAAAATATCTGGTAATCCAGAAAATTTAGACCTTTCTGGTATTGGAGCTAAGGAAGCTAGATTATATGGAAATATACTTCTTGTATTTTTTGATATAGATAACAATTCAGGATGGTATGATGTATATAATGCTGGCAAAGCATCTATCAATGGACAAGAAATACTTATGGGTGGTGCGGTTGGACCATATATGATTTTCTTCATGGATAATAATATCGATCAGGATGCGGTCAGAATATTTCAAAGAGCTGGCGGTTATATAGCTTAAAATTTTATCAAAGGGTGTACTGACTATTAATCGCAGTACATCTTTGGGAATGTGAAGAATTATGTGTAAGTAAAAATCGACAGTTTAGATAGTAGATGACGAATCATGTCTAATCATCATCTGTTTAATGTATTATCAGTATGCCCAATTCATCTAGGGTTATACTGATTTTTTTATATGCCTTTATCTTTACTCATTATGCTTCTACTGCTTCCATAATGGCAAGTTGATTTTGAATCATATCCCAGTT
>JABLTT010033052.1_pt1 | contig 85258 bp, 70 predicted proteins | sample 7160061 | NCBI WGS metagenome assembly JABLTT01 (sample SAMN14651232, study PRJNA627086) | human gut metagenome | isolation source: feces | host: Homo sapiens | reverse complement strand
ATTGTCTGACCGCAGCTGCGGGCATTTTGGCTCGCAGCCAGGAAGTTATCAAAGGAACAGGCGCGGATCAGCGATTTGTAAAAAACGCTTTCAAAAATGCGGAGTGTCACCCTTTATTCTTATAAATATTTCTTCTCTTGTTCTTTCTGACTCATACATGCAACACCATTACAATCAAAATTATACTTGCTATTTCCACACTCGGGTGTTATAGTTAACATCTGGATGGTATTCTTGAAAGAAATCATACCGGCAAATCAATTTAACTTAGAACATCACCCGCAGGAAAGCAGGTGATACATGTATGAAAGTAGGATTTATCGGAGCGGGGAAAGTAGGCTGCTCTCTTTATGATTACTTTGTACACAACAACATACCCGTCACAGGGTGTTACACCCGTACACAAGCGAAGGTAAGTGGAACGGAAAAACAGACTCAGAAGATATTTACAACCTCAATTGATAAAATATTAACAAAGAGTGATGTTCTATTTTTAACAGTACCAGACGATGCAATAGCCGTAGTCTGGGAACTAGTCAAAACTTATCCGATACAAGGAAAGTTTATTTGTCATTGCAGCGGATCATTAGGATCAGCTGTTCTTTCTGGAATTGAAGAAACCGGAGCGTACGGTTACTCTATTCATCCAATGTTTCCATTTAAGAGTAAAAAAACTGCATACGAAGATTTATCACAGGCTCTATTCAGTGTGGAAGGAAATGAAGAACACATGGAAGAGATCATGGATCTGTTATCTGCGTGTCCAAATCACATTGTGAGATTAAAAAGCGAAGATAAACCAAAATATCATGCGGCAGCTGTATTTGCATCGAATCTTGCAGTCGGACTGATCGATCAGGCAAAAAGACTGCTTATGGAGTGTGGATTTGATGAAGATGCAGCACTGAAGGCATTGAAACCGCTGGCAGTTACGAACATGAACAATATATTTGATGTTGGAACATGTGATGCACTCACAGGCCCGGTAGAACGTCATGATATCAAAACCGTGCAGAAGCATCTGAATGCCTTGGATCAGGAGACAAAGGAAACTTATAGTGCTCTGACAAAAGAGATCATAAAACTTGCGCAGATGCGGCATCCTGATATTTCTTATGCAGACATGAAACATGTATTGGAGGAAGAAAAATGAAAACAACAGTAAGCACAGTACAGAAGATGAAGGATAATGGGGAAAAGATCACAATGCTGACAGCGTATGATTATTCCACTGCAAAATTATTTGACGAAGCTGGAATTGACACGATGTTGGTTGGAGATTCTCTTGGAATGGTTATGCTTGGATATGATTCAACGATTCCTGTAACTGTTGATGATATGATCCATCATGGAGCAGCCGTTGTAAGAGGGGCAAAAAACGCTATGATCGTTGTCGATATGCCATTTTTATCTTATCACACATCTGTATATGATGCGGTAGCAAATGCTGGACGAATCATGAAAGAAACAGGTTGTACAGCAGTAAAATTAGAAGGTGGAAAAAATGTATGTCCACAGATCGAAGCAATCGTGAATGCACAGATTCCAGTATGTGCCCACATTGGACTGACACCACAGTCATCTAATATGTTTGGTGGATTCAGAGTGCAGGGAAAAAGCGAAGAGGCAGCAAAAGAACTGATCGAAGCTGCACAGGCAGTTGAAAAAGCGGGAGCATTTATGCTCGTTTTAGAAGGAATTCCTGAGAAATTAGCAGCGATCATCACAAAGAAAGTACATATTCCAACGATCGGAATCGGAGCAAGTGCTGAATGTGATGGACAGGTATTAGTTTATCAGGACATGTTAGCAATGTATGGAAACTTCGTACCAAAATTTGTAAAACAGTTTGCACAGGTTGGAGAAGTGATGCAGGGAGCAGTCAAAGACTATATCAATGCAGTCAAAGAAGGAACTTTCCCTGGACCAGAAAATACATATGCGATCAGTGATGATGTCATTGAAAAATTATATTAAGATCAAAAACAGACAATCAAAAGGACATAATTTATATAGATAGATTTCCCAATATAATGGGAAGAAGGAGTTTTAGTAATGAAAATCGTAGGAACAGTCAAAGAAGTCAGAGAACAGGTGAAAGAGTGGAAGAAACAGGGACTAAGCGTAGGTTTCGTGCCAACGATGGGATATCTTCATGAAGGACACAAAAGTCTGATGGATGCAGCAAGAAAAGGGAACGACAAAGTTGTTGTAAGTATTTTCGTAAACCCAATGCAGTTTGGACCAACAGAGGACCTTGCAACATATCCAAGAGATTTAGACCATGATGCAGCATTATGTGAAAGCGCAGGAGTAGACCTGATCTTCCATCCAGAAGCAGAAGAAATGTATGAAAAAGATTTCTGTTCTTTTGTGGATATGACAGGACTTACAGAGGGACTTTGTGGAAAAACTCGTCCAATTCATTTCAGAGGCGTATGTACGGTCGTAAATAAATTATTTAATATTGTAACACCAGACCACGCATATTTTGGACAGAAAGACGGACAGCAGTTAGCAGTGATCAAACGTATGGTACGTGACTTAAATATGGATATCGAGATTGTTGGGTGTCCAATCGTTCGTGAAGAAGACGGACTTGCAAAGAGTTCAAGAAATACATATCTTTCTCCAGAAGAAAGAAAAGCAGCATTGATCCTTTCTAAGACGGTAGCATTAGGAAAAGAACTTGCCAAGACAGAAAAAGATGCAAACAAAGTCGTAGAAGCAATGAAGAAAAACATTGAAACAGAACCGCTTGCCAAGATTGATTATGTAGAAGCAGTTGATGCTTTATCTATGGCACCAGTTGAGAAACTGGAAGGAACATGTATGTTAGCTATGGCAGTTTACATTGGAAAGACAAGACTTATTGACAATACATTGATTAACGAATAGACTTAAGGAGAAAGAAAAATGAACATCAGCATGTTAAAAGGAAAAATTCATAGAGCAACAGTAAAACAGGCAGAATTAGATTATGTAGGAAGTATCACAGTCGATCCTGTATTATTAGAAGCAGCAGGAATCTTAGAATATGAACACGTACATATTGTAGATGTGAACAACGGAAGCCGTTTCGAGACATATACAATTCCAGGAGAACCAGGAAGTGGAATGATCTGTTTAAACGGACCTGCAGCACGTTGCGTGGCAACAGGAGATAAGATCATCATTATCGCATATGCAGATATGACTCCAGAAGAAGCAAAAACATTTGAACCAAAAGTTGTATTTGTAGATGATGAGAACCAGATTTCCCGCTGCACAAACTATGAAAGACATGGACGTTTAGAAGATATGTAGGAGAAAGATCATGTTAAAAGGAAAAACGATAGTATTGGGTGTGACAGGAAGTATTGCAGCTTATAAGATGGCAAATGTAGCGAGTATGTTAGTGAAACGTGGATGCGAAGTTCACGTAGTCATGACGAAGAATGCAACAAATTTCATCAACCCGATCGCATTTGAAAGTTTGACCAATACAAAATGTCTTGTAGAAACATTTGACCGTAATTTTCAGTTTCATGTAGCACATGTATCACTGACAGACAAAGCAGATGCGATGCTGATCGCACCAGCTTCAGCGAATATCATTGGTAAGATCGCAAATGGAATCGCAGATGATATGTTATCAACAACCGTAATGGCATGTAACAAACCAGTGATCATCTCACCAGCGATGAATACAAAGATGTATAATAATCCGATCTTGCAGGATAATCTTGATAAATTAAGAAGATTTGGATATGAGATCGTAGAGCCTGCAAATGGACATCTGGCATGTGGAACAAGTGGCGCAGGGAAGATGCCTTCAGAAGAAGTTCTGGTTGCACATCTTGAGAGAGTGATCGCTAAAGAAAAAGACTTAAAAGGTAAGAAGGTCCTTGTAACAGCAGGGCCAACGATCGAAGCAATCGATCCAGTACGTTATATTTCCAATCATTCCTCAGGGAAGATGGGATATGCGATCGCCAAGATGGCAATGCTTCGTGGAGCGGATGTTACGTTAGTTACAGGAAAGACAGCGATCGAACCTCCGATGTTTGTAGACGTTGTTCCAATCGTGAGTGCACAGGATATGTATGATGCTGTGATAAGCAGAAGCGATGAACAAGATATCATCATCAAATCCGCAGCTGTTGCAGATTATACACCAGCGAATGTCAGCGATCAGAAAGTCAAGAAAAAAGACGGAGATATGGCAATTGAACTGGTAAGGACGAAAGACATTTTAAAGACACTTGGAGAGAATAAAAAAGAAGGTCAGTTCTTATGTGGTTTTTCCATGGAAACACAGAACATGCTAGAAAACTCCAGAGCTAAACTAGAGAAGAAAAAGATCGATATGATCGCAGCAAATAACTTAAAGGAACAGGGAGCTGGATTTAACACTGATACAAACGTGATCACACTGATCACAAGGGATGAAGAAAAGCAGCTTCCAAAGATGACAAAGGAAGAAGTCGCAGATGCACTTCTTGACTTTATCGTTTCTAAAAATTAAATAAAATAATCGATCAAATTCTGGTTTCTTCGTATGACTATGGTATAATAATAGATATTAATACCAAAGGAGAGTTAATGGGATGAAAGCAGTAAATAAAGTTCGGTTGATCTATTTACCAGCGATCGTGCTACCAATCTTTGTGATGATAGTATCGATCGCTGGTTTGAGTATAGGGTATTCAAGAATCAACAAGGCAGACCTCTCAGCAGGGTCCTTTGAACGATTTGTGAATCCATTAAAGACGATGAATACCGAGACACAGGGAATTTTCTTTGAATTAGAAGATCACGTAAAGAAAGATCCACAAATCTTTGACAATGAACAGTATTTAAATGATCTCAACGAACGTTTAAAAGCGAAAGATTCCTATTTGATCGTCCGTAAGAATGGTCAGATTCAATATATAGGAAAGAAAAAAGTATCCGATAAATTAATTCATAAACTTCCATCCTATGGGAACAAAGACAGTGATGCAGACCGCGGCTTCTTTGTCAGCAGACCAGGAAACTATCTTGTAAAACAGCAGGACTTTAAATACAATGATGGCGGGCAAGGATCTGTTTTTATCATGACAGATCTTGGAACAGTGCTTCCTCACTACCGCAATATTATTATTCAGGTATCCTGTGCTGTGATCGGGGTACTGATCTTAACAAGTACCTTTTTATCATGGTTTATGTATCGTGAATTCGTCGGCCCGATCCGTGAGTTAAAAGCAGGCGCAGAACGTATCAAGGAAGGAAATCTCGACAATGATGTAGTGATCAACAGTGGTGGAGAAGAAATCAGGGAATTGTGCAATGCATTTAATGAGATGAGGGCAGAGTTGAAAGACTCAATCGATGCAAGAATTGTTTATGAGAAGCAAAACAGAGATTTGATCAGTAACATTTCCCATGACCTGAAGACGCCGATCACAGCGATCAAAGGATATGTAGAAGGAATTATGGATGGTGTAGCCGATACACCTGAGAAGATGGATCGTTATATTAAGACGGTCTATAACAAGGCAAATGATATGAATGTATTGATCAATGAATTATCATTATACTCCAAGATTGATTCGAATATCATTCCATATAATTTTGAGAAGATCAACATTAATTCGTATTTTAAAGACTGTGTCGATGAGATCGGAGCAGACCTTGAGCAAAGAGGCATGATGTTCTCTTATCGCAATTACTGTGCAGCTAATGTCATGGTAACGGCAGATCCGGAACAGCTTAAGAGAGTGATAAACAATATTATCAATAATGCATGCAAATACAATAACAAGGCAAAAGGAAAAGTAGGAATTACGTTAACAGAATATGACCGAAAGGTACAGGTAGCGATCAAGGACAATGGAATCGGAATTTCCAAAGAAGATCTTCCACATATTTTCCGAAGAACCTATCGTGCAGATATGTCGAGAAATTCAGCAGGTGGAAGTGGTCTTGGATTGTCCATTTGTAAGAAGATCATCGAAGAACATGGTGGTGAGATCTGGGCAGAGAGTAAGCTGCGTGCTGGAACGACAATATTCTTTACACTAAATAAAGTAATCGATCAGTCAAAGGAGAAATAACATGAGTAAAGTATTAATCGTAGAAGACGAACTTTCAATTGCAGAATTAGAGAAAGATTATCTGGAATTAAGTTCTTTTGAAGTAGAAATCGAAACAGATGGACAACAGGGACTTGAGAAGGCTTTAAAAAATGATTTCGATATGATCATTTTAGATATCATGTTACCTGGAGTTGATGGATTTGAAATCTGTAAGCAGATTCGAGAAGCAAAAGAAATTCCAATCCTTATGGTATCTGCAAGAAAAGAAGATATTGATAAGATCCGAGGGTTAGGACTCGGTGCAGATGACTATATCACAAAACCATTTAGTCCAAGTGAACTTGTAGCAAGAGTGAAGGCACATCTGAATCGTTATCAGCGCCTTGTAAATAATCAGATGGAAGTCAATGATATCATTGAGATCCGTGGATTGAAGATTGATAAGACTGCAAGACGTGTATACTTAAATGGAGAGGAAAAAGTCTTCACAACGAAAGAATTTGATCTTTTAACATTTCTTGCAGGACATCCAAACAGAGTATTTACTAAGGAAGAATTATTTAATAAGATCTGGGATATGGAATCTTTAGGAGATATCGCAACCGTTACGGTTCATATCAAGAAGATCAGGGAGAAGATCGAAGTTAACACAGCAAAACCTCAATATATCGAGACAATATGGGGTGTTGGATATCGTTTCAAGATGTAGGAGATTTTTATGAGAAAGAACAAAAAGATAAATATCATATATAAAGATGACCAGATCGTTGTCTGTGAGAAGCCAAAAGGAATCCCCGTTTCCAGTGACAAGACGGGTGACATGGATCTTTTGCATCAGCTTAAGAATCAACTGTTTTTTGAGGGGAATACAGATGGAGAGCCACAACTTTATTTAGTTCACCGCTTAGACCGTCCAGTTGGCGGGGTAATGGTATTTGCAAGAACCAAGAAGGCAGCTGCATCTCTGACAGAACAGATCAAAGATCACACTTTTGAGAAAGACTATCAGGCAGTATTGACTGGATGGCTGCCTGACGACGAAGGGACATTCAGGGATTATTTATTAAAAGATCCGAAGAATAATGTATCCAAAGTTGTCAAAGAAGGAACGCCAGGAGCCAAAGAAGCGATTCTTGACTATGAAGTCATTGATATGATGGAAGATTCCAAGATGAAATACACGTATTGTCTGATCCATTTAGAGACAGGCCGTCACCATCAGATCCGTGTTCAGACATCAAGCAGAGGATTTGGAATCTGGGGAGATACAAAGTATAATCCAATCTATCAAAAGACAAAGAAGAAATACAAAGAGATCGGACTATTTGCAGCACGGATCTCATTTGAACATCCAACAACAGGCGAGAGAATGGTATTTAAAGCAGATCCAAGCGGAGAAGCATTTGACTTATTAGAGATGACAGAATAAACAGGAGATGATAAAAAAAGATGAGATTTAGACCATGCATTGATATTCACAATGGCAAGATCAAACAGATCGTAGGAGGAAGCCTTCTTGATCAGGGAGATTTTGCAACAGAGAATTTTGTATCCGAAAAAGATGGTACATTTTATGGAAAATTATATAAAGAGAATCATCTGAATGGTGGACATATCATCATGCTGAATGCCAGAGATTCAAAGTACTATGAAGAAGATAAGGTACAGGCATTAAAAGCGTTGAAAGCATTTGAAGGAGGTCTTCAGATCGGTGGAGGGATCACAGATGAGAATGCCAAAGAATTTATTGAAGCTGGCGCATCACATGTGATCGTAACATCTTTTGTATTTGCAGGTGGAAAGGTTCATTATGACAGACTGGATGCTCTGAAAGAACAGGTAGGAAGAGAGCATCTGGTACTTGACCTTAGCTGTCGAAAGAGAGATGATAAATACTATATCACAACAGACCGCTGGCAGAAGTTTACCGAAGAGGAATTAACAATAGAACTTCTGCACAAACTGGAATCATGGTGCGATGAATATCTGATCCATGGAGTTGATGTGGAAGGAAAAGCACAGGGGATCGATCAGGAACTCGTGCAATTATTAGCTCAGTATGATGGTAATAAAGTCACCTATGCAGGCGGAGTTAAGAATTTTGACGATTTGGAATTGCTGAAAAACTATGGAAATGATAAGATTGATGTAACGATCGGAAGTGCTTTAGACTTATTTGGTGGAGACATGGAATTTGCTAAAGTCTTAGAATATTGCGATACAACGATAACAAATCTGAATTAAGAAATATTTTCACATGGAGTGGAAAGAGTATGGAAGGGAGGCTTGAATATATGAAACTATTATATGAAGCCAGCAATTTTACGATACAGGCAAGATGGGTCATTCCATTTGCTATTTTAGGAATTATAGGAGTTTTACTGCTTTTATGTTCCAAAAAACCATTTTTTAAACTGTTATCTGCAGTGTGCCTTGTGATCTGTGTGATCGCAGCACTTAGATTCTGTTTTGGATATATGCAGGTGATCCACGCATATAAGCAAGGAAATTACAAGAGTGTTGAAGGATATGTAGAGAATTTTATGCCAGCATCCAGTGGTGGAGAAGATCAGGAAGATATGGAAGAAGAAAGCTTTGATATCAAGGGTGTTCATTTTTCCTATGGGGATAAATTTATTAAGAAGTTTGGTTACCACAGACCATCGACACAGGGTGGATATATTAAGAAAGATGGGCAGTATCTGAAGATTGGTTATATTACAACGGAAAAAGGATATGTCATCGTTAAGATTCAGGAAAGAAGATAAAAGAATATTTTATAACATAAAAAATACCGGAAACTTTCAAATAATAAGTTTCCGGTATTTTGCATTTTAGATTCTTATATAATAATAAGAAATTAATTCTTGCGCATAAATTCAGCACTCTTCTTAGTAAGTTTTGCACGCAGACCACGTTTTTCAGGTTCAGGTGGTGCAACATTACGAAGATTCTTGATGGATGTGATATAAATACCACTGACAACAGCTTTGATCTCAGCCTTTACTGGAACGTCATCGAAGATTGCCTCATCACACAATAATGGAGTGATCTTTGGTCCAATCTTTGCTTTAACAACTGGTACCTTAGACATCTTAGCACGTTTCGGAATGTTATCAGTTACCATCTTAGGAAATCCGGCTTCCATGATCTTCATTCGCTTCTTATCTATGACAAGCATATTCACTGTCTGTGCCATCTGATCTAACTGCGCACGCTGATCTTCCTGTTTTGCCTGCATCTTTCTACCAACAAAGTACAGAACACCAAGAATGATCGCAGCAATTACCGCAATAATAAGGATAACTGTCCATACACTCATATTATCTTCTCCTCCTAATATATACATTTGAATATCTTAACTATTATAGCATTTTTTCCTTAACTTGTCTTATGTTTTTTTCGCATTTCGATAATTTCTTCACGAATTGTAGCACCGAGATGCTTTTTCTCAGCTCTTTCAAGCTGATCAGTATAGATTGGCTGTCCAAAAGTAATATGAACAGTCGTTGGTTTTACCTGAAAACGTCTGTTATTCTCTAAGATATCAGCAGTACCTGAAATTGCCATCGGAATTACAGGAACATCAGCTTTCAGAGCAGGACGTAAACTTCCTTCTTTGAATTCATGAGGATCTTCATCCTGGCTTCTGGTACCTTCTGGGAAGATTGCAATGGAAAATCCATCTTTCAAAAGTCTTGTACCTTCATTCATGGTAGCAAGTCCAGCCTTAATATTCTTACGATCTAAAAACAGGCAGTTGATAAAACGCATCCAGTGGGATAGACAAGGAATCTTTTCCATTTCTTTCTTGGCAAAAAATCCCATTCCACGTTCAGTAGCAACGTAGCTACATAAAATATCATAATAACTGCTGTGATTTCCAACATATAAAACAGCACCATCTTCTGGTATGTTTTCCTGGCCATCAACGACTAATTTCGTGCCAGCCATAGCAAGGCAGATCTTAAAAGATCGTAAGATCATGCGTTGTGCTATGGATGAACGTTTATGAGCTTTTCCAGTTTTGTTCCAATGATCAAACAATGGATAAAGCGGTGCGGTTAATGTTAGGAAAAAGAACAGATAAATAATATCTGCAAAAAAACGAATCATGATCGTTCTCCCTTCTATAAATGATTTTATTTTTTGTGATTTGCATCAAGCAATTCATTCTTTAATTTGTAAAGAGGCATGGAAAGATCGACATATACTTCCTGTGGATTCACAAGACGTCTGCTTTCATCCCATAACGTGTTCAATTCATCCTTACAATAGGAACGGATGTCCATAACAGAAGGACTCTTGTAAACACATTGACCTTTAATAAAGATAGGAACTAGAAGTTCACGTAAGGTATAAGTACCACCAGCAAGTGTAGACTTCTTCCAAGTAGCCTGAGGATCAAAGATCGTCAGATCGTCAGATTCATCGTAATGTTCCCCGACAAGGCAGATCAGATCACCACGGATCTTGCCATCTTCCTTTCCGTAGATACGATAAATCGTTTTATCTCCGGGATTTGTGATCTTTGCAGGATTTTCAGAAATCTTGATCTTAGCAGTAAATTCATCAGCACCTTTTGGTTTAGAGGCAGCAAGTTTATAGACACCTCCAAATGCAGGACAATCTGCAGAAGTGATCAGCTTTGTACCAACACCCCATGAAGTGATCGGTGCACCCTGAGATTTTAAGCTTGTGATCAGATTCTCATCAAGGTCTCCAGAAGCAGCGATCACTGCATCAGGAAAACCTGCTTCGTCAAGCATGACACGGGCTTTCTTTGTAAGATAAGCAAGATCCCCGCTGTCTAAGCGGATCCCATAATGCTTTGGCATATGACCTTCTGCTCTTAATTCTTCAAATACACGGATCGCATTTGGAACACCAGAACGAAGAGTGTCATAAGTGTCAACAAGTAAAGTGCAGGAATCTGGATAAAGATCTGCATAAGCACGGAAAGCGCTATATTCGTCATCAAAACTCATGATCCAGCTGTGCGCATGAGTTCCAAGGATCGGAACATCAAAACATTTACCAGCAAGTACATTCGAAGTACCATCACAACCACCGATCACGGCAGCACGGGCACCATAAGTACCAGCATCAGGTCCCTGAGCACGTCGAAGTCCGAATTCCATAACACCACTTCCACCAGCAGCGTAAACTACACGAGAAGCTTTCGTAGCGATCAGACTTTGATGATTGATGATATTAAGGAGCGCAGTTTCTACAAGCTGTGCCTCCATGATAGGTGCTTTCACTTTCAGAAGCGGTTCTCTTGGAAATACAACAGTTCCTTCTGCGATCGCATAAATATCTCCTGTAAAATGATATCCAGCAAGATATTCCAGAAAATCTTCATCAAAAATCCCTTGATCACGAAGATAATCAATATCATCATATGAAAAAGATAAGTTTTTGATATAATCAATGACCTGATCAAGTCCGCAAGTGATCGCATAGCCACTTCCAGAAGGATTATCACGGTAAAAAACATCAAAAACTACAGTCTCATCATTCCCTGTTTTAAAATAACCTTGCATCATGGTCAATTCATAAAGATCTGTGAGCAAGGTAAGATGATTTATATCCATTGAATACTCCTTTTCAACATAAAAATAGAAGGGTCATGATAAGCGGCCCTATAACAACTTCAGTATAACATAATCTGATAAAAACGAACAGTATTCTTACAAAAGTTGTGAGGTAACGATTTCCTTTAATTTCTCCATTGTTTCATCCTCGTCAGATCCAGAAACGATCAGACTTACTTTATCATTGCAGGAGATACAAGCAGACATCAGACGAATCGCATTGGATACATCGATTTCTCCTCCATCATATTCTAGTGTAACACAAGAAGCGCTTCTACATGCGGTGCTCGCAAGAGCAGCTACAGGCTGTGCGTGAAGTCCACGGTCAGATGTAATCGTAAAATCATATCTTTTCATAAAATATAAGAGTCCTTTCATATTTTTTTCTATTGTAACATAAAATAGTAAGACGGACAAAAGGAGGATGGGAATGAGGTACAAAATGACATATATATTATTTTTATTTTTTTTGTTAACAACGATTCCATATATTATTACGATATATATCAATAAAGAAAACAAGAAAAATATTTCGTTTGAAAACTATGACAGTGGATATAAAATACAAGACAAGGACCAAGATATTGATTTGGAAAGTTACCTTTTAAAAATCCTCCCAGGACAGATTTCCATGGATCAAGAAGAAGAAACGATCAAATGTCAGGCTGTGATCTTAAGGACAGATCTGATCCGGAAAATGGGCAGATCAAAGAAGATAAAGATGGAAAGCATACCATATCAGATGTACAAAGACGAACAATATAAAAGTAAACTGGGCGATCGTGCCTATGAGATCATGGATCAGAAACGAAAAAAAGCAGTCAAAGAAACGATCGGAAAAGTGATCACATACAAAGGAGCATTGATTGAACCATATTTTCATGCAGTGAGTGTAGGGATGACATTAGATGCAAGTGAATGGTTTGGAAAAAAGATTCCTTATCTAAGACAGAAAGAAAGTTTAAGTGATATCGAATCCAAAGATTATATGTCGATTAAGACAATTTCATATCAAAGGATGCAGATTATACTAGAAGAACACATGAAAAAGAAAATCACCATACAACAATTACAAAAAAATCTGAGACTTTTAACGGTAACAAAGAATGGATATGTCAAACAGATCAAGGCTGTATCATATATCATTTCCGGAGAAGATTTTGCAAGATGGCTGCAGCTGACATCCAATAATTTTTATTTTGAACAATATAAAGGAAATTTAAGGATCATCTGTCTCGGAAAGGGAAATGGATTGGGACTAAGTCAGTATGGTGCAGATCAGATGGCAAAGCAGGGAAAAACTTATCAAAAAATATTAAAATATTACTATCCAAAAACAATGATTCAAAAACTATATGAATAAACAGATGGAAATGGGCAAAACTATGTTTGAGGTGATGAAAATGAGAAAAAATAACAAACAAAACCCATTTCCGCTGCGCAAATATTATGGGGCAATGATCATAGGATTTGTATTCTTTCTTGGGATCATGGCGTACTACAGTGCGACATTCCGCCAGAGGAGAGATCAGGCAAAACAGGAAGTCCGTCTGGAAGAAGAATCGATCGGAGCCAATAACAGTGCAACACAGGAAAAAACAAAAACAACAACGCAAGACAAGAAAGAGACAGATACAACGGCACAAATGAAACGTACCATGAGTGAAAGTGTTACGTATAATGGTACATCCAAACTGACATGGCCGATCAAAGGCAATATCATTCTTCCATATAGTGTAAATTCAACCATCTATTTTGAATCTCTTGACCAGTATCGTATCAACAAAGGAATCCTGATCGAAGCAAAAGAAGGAGACGAAGTGAAGGCAGTCCGTAAGGCAAAGGTAAGAGAAATTAAAAAATCAGCAGAATATGGACAAACGGTATTGATGGATCTTGGAAATGAATATACCGTATTATACGGACAGCTTAAAGATATCAGAGTAAAAGAAGGAACAATGGTCAATGCAGGAGAAGTTATTGCAAAAGTCGCAGAGCCGACAAGTTATTACACATTAGAAGGAACGAACCTTTATTTTCAGATGGAAAAAGATAAAAAAAGTGTAGACCCTTTAAAATATCTGGAATAAAATAAAGTGAGAAAATAACAGCCATAATATATCTGGTTGATGTAGAGGAGAGGCGGTCAGAGATCATCTGGCAGCCTTTCTTCAAAGAAAATGAAGATCAGGGCTGGATCAATATACAGATAGACAGAGGATAAGACAGATGAAGAATGTAACGTACATATTAAAATGCAGTGATAACAGTTTATACACAGGATGGACTAACGATATCAAACATCGCCTGAAGATGCATAATGAAGGAAAAGGTGCAAAATACACAAGAGGACGAGGACCAGTAGAACTTGTGTATCTCGAAGAATTTGATACAAAGCAGGAAGCAATGAGTAAAGAAGCGAAGATCAAACGCCTTACCAGAAAGGAAAAACTCCTGTTAATAGAAAACTACCAACAGGAGCAAAAATTAAATCTGGAACATTAAGATCATATGGCATAAACTTCCACCCATAACAAACAGATGAAAGATCTCATGCAGACCAAAATTCTTCCAGTGATTTTCAAACCAAGGAATCTTTAGTGCATAGATCACACCGCCAACTGTATAAATGATACCGCCAGCAAGCAGCCATCCAAAAGATGTCTTGGATAAACTATGGATGATCGGTGCGATCGCAACGATACAAAGCCAACCCATCGCGATATACATGACAGAAGATACCCACTTCGGACAAGTTACCCAGAACATCTTAAACACGATACCAAGGATCGCGATGATCCAGATCACGGATAAAAGTCCATATCCAAGCGTTCCGCCAAGAACGATCGTACAGATCGGTGTGTAAGAACCAGCAATCAGAACAAAGATCATTGCATGGTCAAGTTTCTTTAACTTCTTATTGATCGTTGGTGAAATATTAAAAGAATGATAAGCAGTACTTGCACCATAAAGCCCGATCATACTTATAGTAAATATGATCAAAGAGATAATGCGTACATAATCACCGCTTAAAAAGCTCTTGATGATCAATGGAATGGAAACGATCGCGGCAAGGATCATTCCGATCAAATGGGTAATTGCACTTCCTGGATCTTTTAATTTATATTTCATGGTAAAACCTCCAATCATTCTAGTGTTATAAAATTCATTACATAGTATTAAAAACTATATCTAACTTTCTTACATACTACAACTATTCAAGGAATATTGCAAGGGGTTTTCAAAAAAAAGTGAATCTGGTATAATGATACCTATTATATGATTAAGAAAAAAGTAATAGACAGAATGGGATATTAATATGGAAAAAACAAAGAAAGCCTATGAGATCGTCATAGATAGTATCAAAGAACAGATTATGAATCAGGAACTTGTTCTTGGACAAGGCCTTCCACCAGAGAGAGAAATCTCAGAGAAGCTTGGAGTCAGCAGGAATTCCGTTCGTGAAGCGTTGAAGATCTTAACTGTCATGGGAGTGGTCTCAAGCAGACAAGGAGCAGGAAATTATATATCAGGAAATTTTAAGGGATATATGGTAGATGCCCTTTCTATGATGTTTATGCTTGATAAGCTTGATTATGACCAGATCAACCAGATCCGTATCGGACTGGAGATGCAGGCATATGCACTTGCAGTGAAGAATGCAGAGACAAAAGACATCATAGAATTACAAGAATATGTGAGTGCATTAGATCAGAGTACAGATAACGAAGAGAAGACAATGTATGATAAGAAGATCCATTATGCAATCGCGAAAGCATCAGGCAATGTTCTGATCGTGCATATCTTAGATGCATTATCTGAGGTGATGGATATCTTCATTTTTGAAATGCGTCGAGAAATCTTAAGAACAGAGAAGCGAAAAGGAATGTTGCAGGAAGCACATAAGCAGATCGTTGAATGTTTATTAAAGAGAGATGTGGTCAATGGACAGAAAGCATTGATGAAACATTTCGAGATGATTGATAACATTATTCACAAAGAACTTTAAGGAAAGAGCCATTTTGGCTCTTCTTTTTTATGCAAGATTAACAAAAAAAAGAAAAATACAAAATAGTACTTTACAAAAGTAGACAATGTATATATAATAAAAACATAAATTGGTAGTACCAATAAGACAAAAACAATGGATGTGAAAAACATCCAAATTTTTTTCAAACAAAATTGGTAGTACCAATCTAGAGCGGAAGAGCTTAAGATAAAGGATAGAAAGTCTTAGGAATGAGGAGGAATAGCAATGGACATTTTAGTATGTATCAAACAGGTACCGGCATCTAATAAAGTGGAAGTTGATCCAGTAACCGGTGTGCTGTTAAGAAACGGAGCCGATTCAAAGATGAATCCATATGATCTGTATGCGTTAGAGACAGCGCTTAAGATTAGAGAAGAAGTAGGTGGAACGATCAGTGTCATCAGTATGGGACCACCACAGGCAATGACAGTGATCAGAGAAGCATTTGCCATGGGAGTTGACCGTGGAGCATTATTATCAGACCGAAGATTTGGTGGAGCCGATGTACTGGCAACAAGTTATACGATCGCACAGGGAATCAAGAAGATGGGAGATTTTGACCTGATCTTATGTGGAAAACAGACAACCGATGGTGACACAGCACAGGTTGGTTCCGAAGTATCAGAATGGTTAAATATCCCAAGTGTATCAAATGTAAAGAAGATATCCAAAGTAGAATCTGATGCGATCACGATCGAGATGGATCTGCCGGAAGAACTGGAAATCGCTAAAGTCCAGTATCCATGTCTGTTATCTGTAGATAAAGATATTTTCCAGCCAAGACTTCCATCCTATGTAAAGAAGATGGATACTGCAGATCGTGAGATCGAAGTATATTCCTTAGATGATATGGAAGACAAAGACGAAACACATTATGGATTAAATGGTTCACCAACACAGGTAAAACGAATTTTCCCTCCAACAGCGAATGACCATCATGAAGTATGGGACGGAGACGGAAGTGAAGTCGCAGACAAATTATTCCATATGATCACAGATATGAAATTTATCTAAAAGGGGGAAATGAGAATGCCAAAATTAGTAATACATCAGGAAAAAGTAGAAGATCCACAGGTGCTGGTTGATATTTGTCCATTCGGTGCGATGGAAGAAAAAGACGGAAAACTTTCTATCAATGCTGCATGTAAGATGTGTAAATTATGTGTGAAGAAAGGACCAGCTGGAGCAGTAGAATATGTAGAAGACGAGAAAAAAGAAGAAATCGATAAGAGTCAGTGGAATGGAATCGCTGTTTATGTCGATCATGTTGATGGAGAAATTCATCCAGTAACATACGAACTGATCGGAAAAGCACGAGAGCTGGCAAGTAAGATCGATCATCCAGTCTATGCTTTATTTATGGGAAATAACATCGAAGATAAAGCAGAAGAATTATTACACTATGGAGTCGATAAAGTATTTGTTTACGACTTCCCAGAGTTAGCAAGATTCAAAATAGAATCTTATACATCTGTATTTGAAGATTTCATCAAGAAACATCAGCCATGTGCGATCCTGACAGGAGCAACAACGGTTGGAAGACAGTTGGCACCAAGGGTAGCTGCAAGAATGAAGACAGGACTGACAGCAGACTGTACGATTCTTGAGATGGATGAGAACACAGATCTTTCTCAGATCAGACCAGCATTTGGTGGAAACATCATGGCACATATCTTAACACCAAATAACCGTCCACAGATGGCAACGGTAAGATACAAAGTCATGAATGCACCAGAAAGAACAGAAGAAACACATGGAGAGATCATTTCATGTGCGATCGATAAAGAAAAGATCAAAGCACATGTGGATGTATTAGATATTGTAAAGAAAGAGCCAGAGAAGTTTATCGAATCTGCCGATGTTTTAGTTGTTGCAGGACGAGGAATCAAGAAAGAAGAAGACCTTGCAATGATCAGAGAATTAGCAGAACTGTTAGACGGACAGGTAGCCTGCACAAGACCACTTGCAGAAGCAGGATGGGTAGAAGCAAAATGTCAGGTAGGATTAAGTGGAAGAACCGTACGCCCGAAACTGATCATTACCTGTGGTGTATCAGGAGCCATTCAGTTTGTAGCTGGAATGGATCATTCTGACTGCATCGTATCCATTAATTCCGATGAGAAAGCACCGATCTTTAAGACAGCACATTATTGTCTGGTAGGAGATGTCTACGATATCGTACCAAAACTGATCGAGAAGATTAAAGCTGCGAAAGGGGCGTAAGAGATATGAGTTATAAGAAATTTGATCAAGCTGATTTAGAAGTTATCAAAAATATCATAAAAGATGATGAAAGAATTTTATATGCAGAAAATATCAACGAAGAATACAGTCATGATGAATTAGGAGGAGCACAAAGCTACCCAGATATTGTAGTAAAAGCGACTTCTGCAGAAGAAATCTCTGAGATCATGAAATATGCATATGAAAATAATATTCCGGTCACACCAAGAGGAGCTGGAACCGGTCTGGTAGGATCTTCCGTAGCGATCGAACACGGGATCATGATCGATTCAAGCCTCATGAATCATATATTAGAACTTGATGAAGAAAACTTAACGATCACCGTAGAACCAGGAGTTTTATTAATGGAACTTGCTGCCTACGTCGAAGATCATGATTTCTTCTACCCACCAGATCCAGGAGAGAAATCCGCAACGATCGGTGGAAATATCAGTACAAATGCCGGTGGTATGCGTGCTGTAAAATATGGCGTGACCAGAGATTATGTCAGAGGTCTTGAAGTTGTCCTTCCAAATGGAAAGATCGTGGAATTTGGAGGAAAAGTTGTAAAAAACAGTTCCGGATATTCCTTAAAAGACCTGATGATCGGTTCCGAAGGAACCTTAGGCTTTATCACAAAAGCCACATTAAAATTACTCCCTCTGCCTAAAAAGGCAATTAGTTTACTGATACCATTTAAAACCTTAAAAGAAGCAATTGACACAGTACCTCTCATTATCAAGTCCAAAGCAATCCCAACTGCCATTGAATTTATGCAGAGGGAGGTCATCATTGATGCAGAAGAGTACCTAGGTAAAAAATTCCCAGATTCCCAATCCGATGCGTACCTTCTGCTCAAATTTGATGGCAATTCAACAGAAGAGATTGAAGCAGATTATGATAAAGTTGCAAAACTTTGTTTAGAGGCAGGAGCACTTGACGTACTGATCTCAGATACAGAAGAAAGAGAAGAATCTATCTGGAAAGCCAGAGGAGCCTTCCTTGAAGCGATCAAAGGATCTACAACTGATATGGATGAAGTAGACATGGTCGTACCAAGAAATAAAGTCAACGAAATGGTAGAATACCTTCACAACCTACATAATGAAGTAGATATACGTATCAAGAGTTTTGGACATGCTGGAGATGGAAACCTTCATTCTTATATCTTAAAAGATGACTTAAGCCAGGAAGAATTTGAAAAACGAATGGCAGCAGCAATGGAGAAGATCTACGAGAAAGCTGCACAGTTAGGTGGAAAAGTATCCGGAGAACATGGAATCGGATTTGCGAAGAAACCATATTTGAGAGAATCTCTTGATTCAGAAACAATTGAGTTAATGAGTGGAATTAAGAAAGCATTCGATCCAAAGAATATCTTGAATCCACATAAAGTATTCCAGAGCTAAAACTGACACTTTGGTTATACTCCCTAAGTTTTAAAAATACACAAAGCAGACAGGAAATCCAATACCTGTCTGCTTTGTGTATATAAATATGTACAATTTTTTTCGAAATGGTTGACATAATATGAAAGAATATATATAATGAAAACAGTAACAGTTATTGTTTGGATTAAAGAGGAAAGGAAGAGGTTATGCAGCCAGCAACGAAGAAAAGCAAGCAAAGAGATGCCATCATAAAGTTTTTAATGACTCGCAAAGACCATCCAACTGCCGATATGGTATATATGAACATCAAAGAAGAGTTTCCTAAGATCAGTCTTGGAACAGTCTATCGAAATCTTGCATTATTAAGCGAACGCGGGGAAATACTAAAGCTATCTTACGAAGGAGGAGCAGACCATTACGATGCATGCACCGATCCACACTATCATTTTGTGTGTCAGGAATGTGGAGCAGTCATCGATCTGGAGATGGCACCGATCGATGAGAAGTTAAACGAGATCGCAAGTGAGAACTTTCCTGGAAAGATCACACAGAATATTGTTTATTTTAAAGGGGTATGCAAAAATTGTTTAAAAAATCATTGACAAAAGTAGAATGTGATGGTAATATAAAGACAAGTTAGAAATAGTAATCATTACTATTTTTAAACAAATGACACTAAGCCGAAAGGCAAAGTAACATAAATGATCATATAAAGTATAAAGGAGAACAAGAATTATGAAGAAATGGATTTGTACAGTATGCGGATATGTACACGAAGGAGAACAGCCACCAGAGAAATGTCCACAGTGTGGAGTACCAGCAGATAAATTCAAAGAGCAGGTAGAAGGAGAAAAAGAATGGGCAGCAGAACACGTAGTAGGTGTTGCCAAAGGTGTCAGTGAAGATATCTTAGCTGATCTAAGAGCAAACTTCGAAGGAGAATGTTCTGAAGTAGGAATGTACCTTGCAATGGCAAGAGTAGCTCACAGAGAAGGATATCCAGAGATCGGATTATACTGGGAGAAAGCAGCATACGAAGAAGCAGAACATGCAGCAAAATTCGCTGAGTTATTAGGTGAAGTTGTAACAGACAGCACAAAGAAGAACTTAGAGATGCGTGTAGACGCAGAACACGGAGCAACAGAAGGTAAATTTGACCTTGCAAAACGTGCGAAAGCAGCAAACTTAGATGCAATTCATGATACAGTTCATGAGATGGCTAGAGACGAAGCTCGTCATGGTAAAGCATTTGAAGGATTATTAAAGAGATACTTTGGATAAGAAGAATTGATTTAGGAGGTATGAGTTTTCATACCTCCTTTTTTTTTGTTATATTCCATGCTATAATAAAAAATAAGACTGAAAAAGCAGGTGAAAGCATATGATTTCAGAAGAGAAAGTAAAGATCATGGCAGAGATGGCCAGATATGAGAAGAACTATGGGAAAGAAGATTTCCGTATTTACAAATATACCAAGAAAGATTATGTCAGGTCAGAGAAGATCAAGACAAGCATTGCCTTGTTGATCTCATTCCTGATCATGACAGGATTGTTATGTATCATGCAGTTAGATATTGTGATCATGAAGCTGAGAGAAGGAAAAGTTATACTATCTGCGGCTGTGATCATAGGAATTTATGTTGCGGTATTTTTTATCTACCTGCATTTTACAAAGGTGAGAGCATCCAGACAGTATGATGAGGTAAGGGCAAGGATGCTGATCTATGACAAGCATTTAGAAGAATTAGAAACATTATATGAAGAGAAAGAGAATGAAGACATCAGCCCAACGATAGTCGAGGAGGAAGACGAAGATGGAAAAATTATTGATATATAGAGAACGATTTTTGAAATTCCTCACGGCGAGAGGAAGATATATTCAATCAGGAATGAGATTTCTCGGTGGAATTGTTTTATTTTATGTATTAGGAAAATTGTTTGGATATACAGAAACTTTTTCACAACCATTTTTTATTTTTATGATGGGAGTGATCAGTGTCTTTATTCCAACATCAGCATTATCACTGATCTTTTATGTCGTTATATTTCTGGAGTTACTTCATGTATCTTTAGAAGTGACATTATTTTTTGTACTAGTAGTTGTATTATATTTTCTTGTATATCAGAGAGTTTTCCCAGAGACAAGGATTTATCTGATGATGGCTCCAGTCTTCTTTTACTTTCAACTGCCTGCATGTTTACCAATCTTTGTTGGGATGTTCAGTGGAATTGCAGGACTTCCAGCAATCTTAATGGGAACAGTAATCTATTATCTGTCTAATATCCTTCAGCAGACAATGAACCAGCTGGCATCAGGATCAGCACATGGGAAGGTTTACAGTCTGATCGCGGCAAGAGCGATCGATAACAAGGATCTGCTTTTGTATTTTGTGGTATTTTGTCTAGTGACAGCACTCGTAACAGCGATTCGCAAGCGGGGAGCAGCGCATGGATGGAATATTTCAATCTTTGCAGGAGGTGTTGTATATCTGATCTGCATGTTCATAGGAGGATATCTGGTTAATAATGAGATCAATATCACATCGCAGATCGGAACGATCATAGGAAGTATTGTGATCGCCCTGATCATACAGTTTTTATACAATGTGATCGACTATACAAGAGAAGAAACATTTGAATTTGAAGATGAAGAATATTATTATTATGTAAGAGCGATACCGAAAGTGACTGTGGAAGAAGAAGAATTTAATGTTACACAGATCACGGTACCATCACATAGATTTAGTTTAAAAAGAAAAGAACATAAACAAGAACATAAAGAACAGGACAAAGAAAAGGGAGAGTAAATTTGAGTAAATTTTTTGATGGACTTGAAAAATATATATATTGGACATCGATTCCGAAGATCGGGCTAAATGACATTGTAGATATTCTGATCGTTAGTGTCATGATCTATCTGATCGTCAAATGGATCAAAACAACAAGAGCCTGGGTATTGTTAAAAGGGATCATTATCTTGCTATGTATCGCATTTGCAGCATATTTACTGCAATTACATACAGTTTCATGGATTCTTTCCAACACAATGGGCGTTGGGATCACAGCAATCTTGATCGTATTCCAGCCAGAACTCCGAAGTGCATTGGAACAGATTGGAAGGAAGAACTGGGTAACTGACATTTTCTCTACAGATAGCCGTCAGGAAGAACTGGAATATACAGCAAGAACTTTACAGGAGATATCAAGAGCAGCGATTGAGATGGGAAAGGTAAAGACAGGAGCACTGATCGTACTGCAAAGAGAAGTAGCACTTGGAGAGTATGAACGTACAGGAATTCCAATTGATGCAAAGGTCAGCAGCCAGCTTCTGATCAATATCTTTGAACACAATACACCACTCCATGATGGAGCGGTGATCATTCACAATAACAGGATCGTATCAGCAACCTGTTATCTTCCATTAAGTGATAGTGTAGAGATTGGAAAGGAAATGGGTACCAGACACAGAGCAGCAGTAGGGATCAGTGAAGTTTCAGACAGTATCACTGTGATCGTATCCGAAGAAACTGGTGGAATTTCTATCGCAAGGGATGGAAAGATCATCAGACATCTGGATCCACAGAGATTGAGAGATGAACTGGCTGTCCTGAGAGAAGAAAAAGGACAGAATAAGAAATTCAAACTATGGAAGGGGCGGAATCGAAATGAAAAAAAGAATGGAAAGTGATCTGCTTTTAAAAATAATTTCTGTTGTTTTTGCCTTTTTGCTTTGGATGTTTGTTATCAACACCGATAACCCGGTCATCAAGAAGACTTTCAGTGATGTACCGGTTGATATGCTGAATGAACAGGTTTTAGATGATCTTAATCAGACTTATAAGATTGAATCTGGAGATACCGTAAGCTTTACCGTCAAGGGGAAGAAAGATGTTGTAGACCGTTTGACGAAGTCAGATTTCCGCGCAACGGCGGATGTTTCTTCTATGTCAGATGTTCATGCGATCCAGATCGAAGTTGAAGCTTTACGTTATAAGAGTCAGTTAGATATCGATACAGGTGGTGCAACGGTCAAAGTCGTATTGGAAGATGTGAAGAGTGACCAGATACCAGTCAATGTTGTGGTGAAAGGAACACCAGCAAGCGGTTATACCGTAAGCACGCAGACGGCAACGCCGAATCTGATCTCTGTATCTGGACCAAAGAGTGTGGTAAGCAGGATCAAACAGATCGTAGCGAAAGTAGATGTATCAGGATTGAAGAAAGATGTAACGATGACTCAGAATGTCAAGTGTTATGATGAAGACGGAGATGAAGTGAGTCAGGACCGCATCAAACTTGATACGACCAAGATCAAAGTAAAGATTGGATTATCAAGAACGAAGACAATACCATTTACCGTGGAAACAAAAGGAACGCCGGGCAAGGGATATGTACTTGGAAGCATTGATTATGAACCAAAACATATAGAAATTACTGGAGCTGAAGATGATCTAGACAAGATCAGCAGCATCAAACTGGCGAATTTAGATATCAGTGATAGTACAAAGAGTATTGAAAAAACGATCAAAGCGTCCGATATTAAACTGCCAGATGGTATTGCGTTTGTAAAATCCGTAGATAAGATCAAGAATATCGTAATCCGTGCAAACATCGAGAAGAAGACGAAACGAACATTGACGATTCCGACAGGACAGATCGCATTGATCAATAATACGAAGAATTATGATGTCAAATTTGATGACTCAGAGTTAAAGGTGAAGATCAGCGGATTACGCTCAGTAGTAGATAAAGTTGTAGTGAAGGATTTAAATCCAAAGATTGACATGCAGCTGTACAAACCAGGAACGCATACGGTACAGGTTCAGCTGACAAAGATCAAGAATATGTCGATTGAGGAGAACGTCAGTGCAAAGATCACGGTAGAATAAAATATAAGGAGAGATATTTACAATGGATAAGATGTTATCGGTTGTTCTTCCAGCTTATAACGAAGAACAGATGATCAAGAAAACATCACAGGTGGTAGGAGACCTGCTTGAGAAAGAACAGATTCCATATGAATTAGTATTCGTAAATGACGGATCTAAAGATCATACATGGGAGAAGATCTTAGAACTCAAGGAAGAAAGAGCACATATCAAAGGAGTCTGCTTTTCCAGAAATTTTGGAAAAGAAGGAGCCGTTTTTGCAGGGATCGCACAGGCAGAAGGAGACTGTATTGCAGTAATGGACTGTGATCTTCAACATCCGCCAGAAACACTTATAAAGATGTATCGTTTATGGGAAGACGGATATCAGGTGATTGAGGGAGTGAAAGCATCCAGAGGAAGAGAAAGTTTCATTCACAAGATGTTTGCAAAAACATTTTACAGTATTATCAGTGATGCGACAGGAATCGATATGTCCAGAGCATCTGATTTTAAGTTGATGGATCGACAAGCAGCAGAAGAATTTCTAAAACTTCCAGAACGAAATGTATTTTTCCGTGCATTGTCATCCTGGGTAGGATTCAAGACAACATACGTAGAATTTGATGTGCAGGAACGAGAAGCAGGAGAATCAAAATGGTCATTTAAGTCACTCGTACGATATGCGGTGAATAATATCACATCATTTAGTGCCGCACCAATGCAGATCGTCACATTTTTTGGCGTTGTATTTTTCGTATTTGCAGTACTGCTTGGAATACAATCGCTTTATATGTATTTTTCTGGACATGCAGTTGCAGGATTTACAACAGTGATCTTATTGTTACTGTTGGTTGGAAGCATTTTGATGTTCAGCTTAGGTGTGATCGGATATTATATTGCGAAGATTTATGATGAAGTGAAGATGCGTCCGAGATACATTATCTCAGAAGTGATCAAATCCAAAGAATAATAATACAAATCCCTGAGATTGGATGAGATGAACATCTGATCTCAGGGATTTTATATGATACAGGGAATCATTTTTTTTGAGATTTAAAAACAAGAAATTTACTGATAAAATAATTGACGATCGTAACAATAACTTGTGTTTCTAATTTGGCGATCATCTGTGGCTGATGAAGGATCTCAACACAGAAAGGAACTCCGCCCACTTCGACAGCCATGGTTACAAGACGACCGAGAACAAACTTGATGAATTCATGAATTGTATCTGCGAAGGATTCAGATTTAGACTGAAATACATATAGTTTATTTACAACAAATGCAAAACAGATCGCGACTGCAACAGAGAAAAAGTTGCTGATCTTATAATCAATTCCACATGGTCCTTTTAATAAAGCAAACATTCCAAGATTAACGAGGGTTGTCAATCCACCAAAAAACAAATAACGAATTCGCGAATCATTATATAATTTCTTTATCAAATTTAACATATCATATTACCTCCGATAGATATAAAATATTCTAAAATGTACATACATTCAATATCTTAAGACATTTTTCAGGAATTTTCAATCCAAAATGTGGTATACTAAGCGTGATAACGAACAAAAAAGGGTAAAGGGTAAAGGAAAAGTATAATGATAAAAGAACAAAGAAAGTATTGCTATGGAGTCTATACACTGATGTTTTTACTGATGTGTATCGTGGCATTTCTGCCATTTTTTACCGAAGGAAAAAGCTTTGTATGGGGAGCAGGAGTAGAAGACGGATTAAGCCAGCATTTTTCAGCATTAGCATATTATGGGGAAGCATTAAGAGAATTTTTCCGTAATCTTCTGGCGGGACACCCAAAACTTGTGATGTGGGATATGAGTCTTGGGTATGGTGCAGACATCCTCTCAACATTGAATTACTATGCGATCGGCGATCCGTTAAATCTCCTCTATGGATTTGTTTCGCCCAAAAATACAGAAACCATGTATGATTTCATGATCCTGTTACGAATGTATCTGGCAGGGATCACGTTTATCATGTATGCAAGAAAAATGAAAAAACGAAGTTATGGAACAGTGATCGGGGCACTGGTCTATGTATTCAGCGGATTTTGCTTTCGACTAGGACTGCGCCATCCATTCTTCATCAATCCGATGATCTATTTTCCGCTGTTATGTCTTGGGATTGAGAAGATCTATCAGAGAGAAAGACCGTATGTATTTATTTTCGCAGTCTGCGTATCAGCAATGAGCAATTATTATTTTTTATATATGCTGACGATATTTGCGGTAATCTATGCGTGGATCCGTTTTTATAAATACACCGAAGAAAACAAGATGAAAAACTTTTTCCTGACGATCTTGAAGTTTGGAATATATTATACACTTGGAATTGCAATGGCAGCAGTGATCTTACTACCATCCGTCATAGGATTCCTAGGAAATGGCCGTTACGGCAATGGGGTTGACTGGAAATCATTGATCGTATACCCAGGGAAATATTATCTGCTGTTTATTGAAAACTTTATTGGATATGGAAATATGGGCAGCAATACGAACGCAGGATATCTGCCGATTGTTGGGATCGTTGTATTATTTACACTGTTTTCACAGAGAATGAAACATAAAAAATACAGAGCGGCATTTATAGCAAGTATCATTGCTTTGATTCTCCCAATCTTTGGATATGCATTTAATGGGTTTTCCTATGCAAACAACCGATGGGCATTTGCACTGAGCTTTATTGTGGCATTATTAACAGCAGAAATGTATCCGCGTCTGTTTGTGATGTCAAAACGACAGCAGATCGGGATCGGAGCAGGAATTATCATATATACTGTATTTTGTATCATCGTAAATGCATCAGGAGAAGAAATCCTGAAGAATAAAGGGATCATGGCAGCCTGTGGATTAATTGCAGTATTTTATATTCTGTTGTTTATATTTCAAAGACTTGGCTATGATGCACAGAAGAGAACTGTGCGAGTGAGCATGGCAATCTTGCTCCTGATATCAGTGGGAGTGCATGGATATTACAGATTCGATCCAAAAGGATATGCTTATACACAGGAATTTATGGATCAGGGACAAGCATATCGAACATTAAAGGAAGATAATATCAGTATGCTGAGTAAGGTAAATGATCCATCTGTTTACCGAGTACATGCAGAGGGATATCGATATAAAAACTATGGACTGATCAACCATTTGAATACGATCAGCGGATATTACAGTATCACAGCAAAATGTGTGACAGATACGATCAAAGGATATGATACGTTGGGAATGCAGTATGCAGATAAATATAAAGGAGTCGATCAAAGACTGGGACTCCTGTCATTAGCTGGCGTAAAATACATAACAGTAGCACATAACAGTCAGGTTGCAAAAGATGTAAGTTCCAAGGGGGATGTACCATATGGAGTTGAGAAACGAAGTAAAAAAGGAAATATTACATTATATAGGAACAAATATGCACTGCCATTTGCATATGCATACGATTCTTATATGACAGAGCAGCAATACGAGCAGTTAAATGGAATCGGCAAGGAACAGGCAATGCTTGCACAGATCATATTGAATCAGCATCCAGCAGACAAAGAGATTCAACACAACGAACAAAGAAACGATCCTGATATACAGACGATCTCATTGCCAGAGACAAGGATCTCATCTCCAAAAGGGAAGAAATATGCGGATATTACGGTGCCAGTAGAGAAAGACAAGGAAACTTATCTGTATTTTAAAAATCTCGTTTACCATGGAAAGAAAAATGGAGACGATAACTTCATACTGACTGGAAGAAAGGGAACAAAAGGAATCCTTGTGACACAAAACGATGTACAACAGAAAATTCATATTCAAAGCACCTTCAATCCATACTATTTTGGAAGAAAAGATTACATTGTAAAGATCAATCATCAGACAAGCAAGGCAAAAGAAAAAGTAAGATTAAATTTCTTATCTCCAGGTGAATATGAATTTGATGATATCAGTTTGATCACAGTTCCTAAAAAAGATGTTCTTGCCAGATTAAAGGAACGCAAGGAGAACTCAATGAAACAGATCCAATACGAAGGAAATCATTTCAGAGGAGTCTATCATGCGAAAAAAGACCAGATCCTGTGTGTAACGATTCCATACTCCAAAGGATGGAAAGCAACAGTTAATGGAAAACGCACAAAGATTTATAAGGCAAACGGGATGTTTATGGGAATCGTAATGAAAAAAGGAACACAAAGTGTCAAATTAGATTATGAAACACCAGGATTAAAAATAGGGGCATGGATCAGTCTGGCGGCATGGATCGGACTGGGAATATATGGATTGTACTTTGAAAAGTACAGAAAAAAGCTGTTAAATCAATGTTAAAATAAGAAGAGATACTGGTAAAAATACAAAAAACATGATAAAATAGCCCTTAGACAAATGTTACAAAAATGTTAAATGAGTGGGAGGAACTATGAAAAACGTAAAAAAAATGATACAGGCAGGATTAAAGAAATTCACAGTGATCACTATCTTAGGTGTATTTCTTATGACAAGCTTGATTCCAGTATCCGCAGCAACGAAAGTATCAAAGATCAAATGGTCAGCATATAGAAAGACAATGTATGTTGGAAATGCACAGAGATTTGCAGTGAAGATCACACCAGCAAAAGCATCCAAAGCGAAACTTGGATGGAAAACAAGTAATAAGAAGATTGCCAAAGTCAGTGCAAAAGGAGTTGTCACACCTGTCAAAGCAGGAAAAGCAACGATCACATGTTACGTGAAAACACAAAAATCAAAGAAAGTAACATGCAAAGTCACAGTAAAGAAACAGAAAGTGACAGCGATCACATTTGCAAAAGCAAGCATAGCCGTACAGAAAGGGAAAAAGGTCAGCAATCCAGCAATCGTAACACCAACTTACGCAGCAAATAAAAAGGTAACATACAAATCTTCCAGCACAAGCGTGGCAACAGTCAGCACAAGTGGAGTTGTAACAGGAAAGAAAGTCGGAACAGCAACGATTACAGCAACAGCAGCCGATGGATCAAAGAAGAAAAACAGTTACAAAGTAACTGTTGTAGCACCGATCACAAAAAACAGTGCCAAGTTTATCGCACACCGCGGATTAAGTGCCAAAGCACCAGAGAATACGATCAAAGCCTATGAATTAGCGGGTGGAGCAGGATTCTGGGGAGCAGAAACAGATGTCCGTATGACAAAAGACAAGAAATTCATTCTGCAGCACGACCTGACATTCAAGAGATTATGCGGAGTTGATAAGAAACCAGAGGATATGACATTATCAGAAATCCAGAAACTGACGATCAAATCCGGAAACAACATTTCAAAATACAGAAATGTAAAATCAGCAACAACCGTTGCAACATTAGAAGATTATTTAACAACATGCAAGAAGTACAACATGGTGCCAGTTATCGAGATCAAGATGGAATTCGTAGAATACGGAAATGAAACAACCAATGACTCTCGAATGCAGGCAGTGACAAAGAACAACATGGAAGATCTGTATGCATTAACAAATCAGATCATGGGGAATAAAGAATACATGTTTATTGCCTATGACTTTGAAACAATGGTACAGATGAGAAAAGTCTTAGACGATAACGCAACAACATCCACAAATGTAAAATTACAGCATGTAACAAATAATCCAGATCAGGGAATGATCAATTATTACAAGAAACGTAAGATTGAATTGGATGCAAATTGTGATAAGATTTCACTCTCAGACATCAAGGCATTCAAAGATGGTGGAGTGAATGTAGGACTTTGGACTGTGGACGATACAGAAAGAGTCGCAGATTATATTGCACAGAAAGTGGATTATATTACAACGAATACAAAGTTCTGGTAAGAATAGAAAACACAAGAAAAGAGACAGCAGATGAAAATGTTTGTTGTCTCTTTTTGAGTGTTATGGTTTGTGGTATAATAAAAGGAAAACTGTGCCCATAGTTATAGAAAGAAGGTGTGCCCATGATTTACACATTGATGAATAAGAATAATCCCGTGATCGATTTTGAAACACAGATGGGGACAATCTTACGTATAACAGATACATGGAATGAAGAGTATCTTCCAATTGGAACACGAACCAAAACAGGAATTGATGTCAAGACTTTAAATCATTGGTGGCATGGACGATCTATACCAGCAAGCCGCACAGGAATCAAAGAAGCACTTGAGAATATGGGAATTGATTCATCAAAAGAACTTCTGGAGAAAAGCTATGGATTATCATTAAGCGATCAATACTGGATCCGGCCAGATCACTCAAAGATACAATGGAAAGATATCAATTTTTTTGAGAATCCATTTTCAGAAGATGTAGGAAGTGCTTTGTTTGGGGGGCAATTTAGCGGCGATTTTATGTCACCAGATAATACATCTGACGGATGGCTTAGAAAAAAATGGGTGATTCAGAATCAAAGAAGAGTGTTGTTGAAATCAGGGAGTGGAGAGTCACAACAAGAACCATTAAATGAAGTCTTGGCGAATATGATATGTGATAGATTAGATATTAAGAATTACGTAAAGTATCAATGTGGTTATCAAGAAGACCATGCATTTTCCGCTTGTGATAACTTTATAACACCTGATACAGAATTGATTACTGCAAATATGTTTATGAAGATAAAAAAGAAGATCAATCATCATTCATACTATCAACATTATAAGGAATGCGGTCAGGAAATGGGAGTTGATATAACAGAAAGTCTGGACGATATGTTAATTCTGGATCTTATCATCTGTAACAGAGACAGACATTATAATAACTTTGGGATGATCCGTAATGTAAATACACTGCAGATAGAAAAAGCAGCACCGATCTTTGACACAGGAACATCAGCATTTGCAGGAATCAGCGAAAACAAGATCAAAACATTGCCACTCAACGAATCAAAACCATTCTGTAAATATCATGAAGAACAGATTGCTTTGATTCAGAATATAGAGCGGTATGAATTTCAAAAGCTGACAGGACTTGAGGAAGAATTTAATGAATTATTACAACGATCACCATTTATCACAGTATCAAGAAGAGATAAATTAGTCACATGGCTAGGAGAACGGATCAGAATGCTCTGCGAAAGCAAAATGGACACAGAAAGAGTCTTTCAGATCGTGAAGACAGCAAAAGAATACCAGAGAAGAAAGTAAGATGAAAAGAAAAGTTACAGAAATGTAGTAATTATGTTATATATATGTTAAAATAAAAGATATATGCCAAGGAGACAGGCAGAAAATACAGAGAAAAAGAATCAAAAGGAGAGAAGGGTTATGAGCCAGAAGGAAAGAGTCGATTTGATCGAGGTAGATTTATTGGATATGTGTAAATATATTCTGTCAAAGTGGGTGTTTATTTTGATAGGAATGGTAGTATTTGCTGGAGCTGGATTTGGGTATGCGAAAGTAAAGAGCGTGACAGAGTATAGCTCTAAGATGCAGGTATATGTTACTGTGCCTAAGACATCGGATAAGGTGTTGATCAGGGACAATGCTGGGGATTTGGCGTGCGATTATCAGAAATTAATTAAAACCGATCTGATTGTGAATGAGATTACAAAGAAAACGAAAATTGCGAAAGATGATGTGAAAGATGCAATTTCAGCAGAAGTTGTGGATGGAACAAGATTGCTTGAGATTAAGATAAAATCAGATGATAAGGATGATGTAAAGAAGATTTCAGAAGAAGTTTTGCCAGTATTTCAGAAAGTAGTACAGAAAGATTTGGGAAGAAATAAACTAGTGATTGCAGATCAGCCATCTAAGATAGAGGCAGAACAGACAGTTAGCACAAAGAAATTTTTAGTTGTAGGTGCAGTTGGTGGATTTGTAGTTGTAGCAGGAGTATTTTTTGTGCTCTATCTTGTAGATTTAACAAAGAAAGCAAAAAGAAATTAGGATTAATAAAACAAAGGAACAAAGAGTATGGGAGTAAAACGTTCACAGATACAAAATCTGATCATATATATAGGTGATGTGTTTGGAATTACAATTGGATATTTTTTAATGTCACATATTAGGTTTTATCCGGATATCTATGGGGTATGGGCGCAAGATAATCGAGTGATCTATCGTTGGTTAGTTGCTATTTTTGTATTAACAATCGTGTATTTGGTAATTGATCCAAATCAGAATTTTTTTAAAAGAAAATTTTGGAAAGAATTTTGGGCAAATTTCAAAACAAACTTGATCACAGCTGCATTGATGGCGACAGTTGCTTATTTGATTGATGATGCAAGAGATTATTCAAGATTTATTTATCTTACAACGATGATATTTAGTTTTTGGTGGATGCAGATATCACATATGATTTATCGATGGTATATTTTAAAGTATCGACCATATAATTCGATCACAAGAAAGATGTTGATTGTAACAACGTCAGATCGAATGGATGAAGTGGTGAGAAGTATCATCAAGGAAAAGACATGGAACCTATGGGTGACAGGAATTATCATTACAGACAAAGATTTGACAGGACAGCAAGTTATGGATATTCCAATTGTCGCAAATAGGAATACAATGCTTCAATATGCAATCAGAGAGGTAGTAGACGAAGTGTTTATTCTGATTCCAGAAGAGCCAGATGAACAGATTCAGAAATTAGTGCAACGATTTGAGGAGATGGGAATTACAGTTGATTTAAATATTAATTTATATGAATTAGATGTAGAAAGTGGAAGTAAGTATCTTAATCGAATCGGTAAATATCCAACAATCACATTTGCACAAAGAGAGATTCCATTATATATGATTGTACTGAAACGTTTGATGGATATTCTTGGAGGAATCGTTGGATTACTGATTACAGCAGTTGTAACGATTGTCTTAGGACCAATGATTAAATTAGAATCTTCAGGACCTCTATTCTTTTCACAGAAGAGAGTTGGGCGAAATGGACGTATTTTTAAAATCTATAAATTTCGGTCTATGTATGCAGATGCAGAGGAACGAAAAAAAGAATTGATGGAACAAAATGAGATGGATGGTCTGATGTTTAAGATGACAGATGATCCAAGAATTACAAAGATTGGGAAGTTTATTCGTAAGACAAGCTTGGATGAATTGCCACAGTTTTGGAATGTACTAAAAGGTGATATGAGCCTTGTTGGGACAAGACCGCCAACGTTAGATGAATTCGAGCAATATGAAGGGTATCACAAACGCAGATTAAGTATGACTCCTGGATTAACTGGAGTATGGCAGGTAAGTGGTCGTAGTGATATTACGGACTTTGAAGAAATTGTTTCTATGGATGTAGAATATATTAAAAATTGGTCTTTGAAGAGAGATATTGAGATTATCTTGAAGACAGTTCAAGTTGTGTTACATAGCGATGGAGCAAGGTAAAAGATTATAAGATAAGGTTAGGTAGAAGATGAGTTCTGAAAAAAAACATGTATTTATAATAGGATCTAAAGGAATTCCAGCCCAATATGGAGGATTTGAAACTTTTGTTGAGAAGTTAACTGAATATCAAAAAGATGAATCTATACAATATTATGTAGCTTGTATGAATGCAAAAAGAAAAAGATTTAAACATAATGGGGCTAAATGCTTTAATGTTACAGTGCCAGATGTTGGGCCAGCCAAAGCAGTTTATTATGATATTGCAGCATTGAAATGGTGTGTTGGGTATATAAAAGCACATAATATTCAAGATGCAGTCATTTATGTTTTAGCATGTAGAATAGGACCATTTATAGGTCATTTTAAAAAGCAAATGGATAAATTAGGAGTACATTTATATGTAAATCCAGATGGGCATGAATGGTTAAGAGCAAAATGGAATGGATTGATAAAAAAATACTGGAAAATTTCAGAAAAGCTTATGGTAAAACACGCAGAATTATTAATTTGTGATTCTATGAATATTGAAAAATATATACAGGAAGAATATAAGCAGTATACTCCGAATACTACATTTATTGCTTATGGTGCGGATATAACAAAATCGAAATTAAGAGATGATGATCAAAAGCTTGTTGATTGGTATAAGAAATTCAATGTGAAGCCTAAGGAATTTTATTTAGTTGTTGGACGATTTGTTCCAGAAAATAATTATGAGACTATGGTTCGTGAATTTATGAATTCTGATACAGATAAAGATTTTGTGTTAATTACCAATGTGGAACAAAATAAATTCTATGAGGAATTGCGTGAAAAAACGGGGTTTGAAAAGGATAAAAGAATCAAGTTTGTTGGAACGGTTTATGATCAGGAGTTGTTAAAGAAAATTAGAGAAGATGCATATGGATATTTTCATGGACATGAGGTCGGGGGTACGAATCCTAGTTTGTTGGAGGCACTTGGAAGTACACAGTTGAATTTATTGTTGGATGTTGGATTTAATAGAGAAGTGGCTGAAGATGGTGCTATGTATTGGTCAAAAGATAATGGTTCATTGTCAAGTATTATTTTGAGTGCAGACCAAATGACAGTAGAGCAATTGAATCAATTTGAAGAAAAAGCAAAAAAATGTATTATAGAAAGATATACATGGGAGAATATTCGGGACAAATATGAAAGAGTATTTTTTTATAAATGAGTGAAAGATAGAAGGAGTTTATGGCTATGGTAATTATGCATTATTTCTTAGGGTTTCCACCATATAGAAGTGGCGGTTTGACGAGATATTGTATGGATTTGATGGAGACACAAAAAAATAAAGGAGATAAAGTTATAGCATTATGGCCTGGACAAATTTCATTTATATCAAAAGAAATACATATAAAAAAAAGAAAAAATATAAAAGATATTAATAATTATGAATTAATAAACCCACTTCCAGTTTCCTTAGATGAAGGAATTATAAATGTCAAAGAATATACTAAATCATGTAATGCAAATGTATATAAAAGTTTTTTGAGAAAAATTAATCCTGATATTATCCATATCCATACATTAATGGGGTTACATAGAGAATTTTTAGAAGCTACAAAAAAATTAAAAATTAAAACAATTTTTACTTCTCATGATTATTTTGGAATTTGTCCTAAAATTACATTGTATAGGGATGGATGTGTGTGTGTAGAAGATCAAGGATGTAGAGACTGTATCAGGTGTAATCAGACAGCATTATCTTTAAGGAAAATTCAAATTATGCAATCATCCTTGTATAGAAATATAAAAGATTCATTTTTAGTGAAAAAAATGAGGAAAAATCATAGACAAAATTTTTTTGAAGAAAAATCAGATAAAATGCCTTTATTAAATGAGAAAGAAGTAAATTATAAAGCGAGAGAATATAGAAAATTGAGAAATTATTATGTTGATATGTTACAAAAAATGAGTTTTATCCATTTTAATTCTTCGACGACAAAAAATATATATGAAAAATATATGAAGTTGCCTGAAAATGAAGTGATTACGATATCACATAAAAATATTAAGAGTGATCACAAAAATGCAAATAGAAAAAAAGATAATAAATTAAGAATAACTTGTCTTGCACCAGCAAGGCCATTCAAAGGATACAATATATTGATTGAAGCCTTAGATAAGTTGTGGAGTTCAGGTAATCATAATTTTATATTAAGAATGTTCAATGCAGTTCCAGATAAACGAGAATATCTTAATATAAATGAGGAGGGGTTTACGCAATCAGATTTGAAACATATTATGTCGGATACAGATATTTTAGTAGCACCAAGTATATGGTATGAAACATTTGGATTTACAGTATTAGAAGCATTGAGTTTTGGAGTCCCTGTTATAGTAAGTGAGCATGTTGGAGCAAAGGATATTGTAGGAAAAGCGGGAATTATTATAAAAGCAGGAAATATAGATGATTTAGAAAGTACACTAGAGAAATTAATAAATAGCCCAGAAACTCTTTCAGATTTAAAAACAGAGGCAGAAAAAAATAAAATAAAGACATGGGAGCAGTTTGTAGATGAAAATTATCAACTTTATCGCAAACTGATAAAGTAATATTATGAAATTGATTGATAAATTATTAGTATTTACAGGAAAAAAAGAATTTAAAATAGATGAAAAAATAAGTATAGCTTATATAATGAGGGTATGTTGGAAATATGGTTGGATGATGATCCGAGGTAGAATATTTTCTATTGGTAGACGGAACATTAGTAATAATATTTTTGTTGGGAAACATGTACAAGTATTGGAAAAAAGATATTTGCATATGGAGAGCAAATGTAAAATACATAATGATGTTTATATTGATGCTCTTTCACAAGATGGAGTAATACTTGGAAATGGTGTAGTTCTAGGTCGTGGTACAAGAATTGAATGCACGGGAAGTTTACAATATGTAGGAAGTGGAATTGTTATAGGAGATGGAACTACATTTGGTAATGATTGTTTCTTTGGAGCGGCAGGTGGAATTAGTGTGGGAAGAAATGTTGTAGCTGGGCAGTTTATTAGATTTCATTCAGAAAACCATAATTATGAGAATTTAAATATTTTAATCAAAGATCAAGGAGTAAATCATAAGGGAATTAAGATAGGAGATAATTGTTGGATTGGATCAGGAGTTGTCTTTTTGGATGGTGCAAGTGTGGCAAGCGGATGTGTAATAGCAGCGAATGCAGTAATTACAAAGGAATTTCCAGAAAATAGTATAATTGGAGGAGTTCCAGCGAAAATCATTGGATACAGAAGTTAAATTGAATGAGGAGTATGGAGTTAATGGTAAGTATTGTTGTTCCAGTATATAATGCAGAAAAATATTTGGAAGATTGTTTGATATCTTTGGTAGATCAGACATATGAGAATATAGAAATTATTTTAGTCGATGACGGATCAGTTGATGATTCTGGAAGAATTTGTGATTCTTGGGCAGAAAAAGATGATAGAATTATTGTTTATCATAAGAAAAATGAAGGGGTATCTGCAACAAGAAATTTTGGTATCCAAAGAGCTAGAGGAAAGTTTTTGATGTTTGTAGATGCTGATGATATGTTGGTACTTAATGCTGTTGAATACATGGTTAAAGAAATGATTAAAAACAATTCAGAACTTGTTGTTTGTAAATATCAAAGTCAAGATTATAAGAAAAATATCAGGGAGTCAAATTTAAGAATAGAATTGCTATTAAAGGAGGATTATCTCCGTGAAATGATGATTCCAGAGAAAAATATTGCTGCATTTGTTTATAACAGATTGTATTTGACACAAATAATAATGGAAAAAAATATTAGATTCAATCAAAATGTACAAGTATGTGAAGATACATTGTTTAATTATGAGTACATGAAATTTATAAAAAATGTAGTATTTATAAATAATGCTCTGTATTTTTATAGAATAAATGTAGGTAGTACAATGTTCAAAAAGGAAATGAATCCTGCAAAATTAACTGCCAATATAGTGTTTGATAAAATGTTAGATGATACAGATAGTTTGGAAGAAAAAAAGATAATTGCGGTTGGATGTATTGCTTATAATGTAATTTTATTAATGCAAATGTATAAATATGGATGGAAAGAATGTAATGATTATTTAATTGTGAAAAATCATTTAAAAATTTATCCGATAGAATTTATAAAATCTAAAATAAGATTTAAATACAAAATAGGCTACTTGATATTAATGATTATGCCAAAACCGAAAGGATAAAATATGGATAAAAAAATCACAGTGATTGTGCCAGTATATAATACGAAAAAATTTTTAAAAAGATGTATTATGAGTATTATGAATCAGAGTTATAGTAATTTAGAAATAATAATTATTAATGACGGATCAACTGATGGTTCAGAGAAAATATGCAATGAATTGGAGAAAGCAGATGAAAGAATAAGAGTAATACATCAAAAAAATAATGGCATTGCGGCAACTAGAAATATTGGAATAGAAAATGCAACAGGACAATATATTTCATTTGTGGATTCGGATGATTATTTAGAAAAAGATTTATATAAAAGTTTATTAGATAGAAAGATAAAATCAGATAAAGAAATATTAATATTTGATTATGAAATTTGTGATGTTAATGGAGATTTGATACGAAATCCAACATTAGCAAATAAAAATCATTTGGTACAAAAGATGGAATATTACTCAAATGATGAGCTTCTCCATTTAATATGGAATGAAAAGCTTTTTTGTTATTTATGGAGTATGTTAATTCCTAAAAAATTGTTTGAAAATATTCAATTTCCAAATGGACGATTGTATGAGGATGAAGCTGTCTTTTATAAATTGTTTATGGAAAGTGATGGGGCAGAATATATTCCATATAAAGGATATCATTATGTACAGCACAATAATTCAATAACAAAAACCTTAAGAAGTAAGGATATGTGGAATCGAGTAAAAACATATCGTGAAGCAGAAGAATATATAAAAAGACTTTCAAATGAACTAAAGAATGATTTCAAAAAACATAAAATTAATATTCTGTTAATGTGTTATTGTACATTATCTAAATTAGAAAAAAATTCGAATGAAATGAAAGAATTAAGGTTAGAAATTTTAAAAGATAGCATGTATTTAGAATCTAAAGAAAAAATAAAAAAAATACTGTTAAAATTAAATTGTTTACATATAATACTTAATTTAAAAGGAAAATTGGAGAAGAAAAGATGATTACAAGTATTAATGAAATTGTAATAGATGAAAATGATAATTTTACTGCGTTAGGAAAAGCGAGAGCAGATATACAAACAATTTTGGAAAATTCAAATTATAATGTATTGGATTTGAATGTACATCGTTTGCAAAGTGAAAAAAATATTTTTAAAAAATTATTAAATCATTATAGCATGTCGAAAATATGGATAAAGAAATGTAGTGTTTTACCAAAAGAGAAATTTGCATTAGTACAATTTCCACCAATTGCCAATTATTTTTTTCTAAAACACACATTCAAAGTATTAAAAAGAAAAAATATAAAATTAGTGGCGGTTATTCATGATTTAGAAACTATGCGTTATGCATTAGTTGATGATATTCCTAAAAAAACAAAATTAATGTATCAAATGCAGGAGATACCAGCATTGAAACAATTTGATCTCATTATTGTTCATAATAGTTCGATGAAATCTTTTCTTAAAAAGAAAGGGATTGATGAATCTAGAATGATTTCATTAGGAATTTTTGATTATTTGATACCAGATTTTGATGAAAAGAAAATAATACCAATAAAAGAACGTAAAAATAGTGTTATTATTGCGGGAAATCTTTCAAGAGAAAAATCAGAGTATATATATCATTTACCTAAAAATGTAGACTTTGACTTATATGGAATGCATTATGAAGATGAGGGATTAGATAACATTTGTTATCACGGAGCGTTTCCAGCAAATGAGTTACCTTTAAAATTAAATGGTAGGTTTGGTTTGGTATGGGATGGATATTCAGCAAATGGATGCCAAGGAACTTTTGGACAGTATTTGAAGTTAAATAATCCACATAAAACATCCTTATATCTAGCATCAGGTATACCAGTGATTATATGGGAAAAAGCGGCTTTAGCACCATTTATAGTCGAAAATAATTTGGGGATTGCAGTGAATGATTTGTCTGAAATTAAAGATAGATTGTTGGAAATTTCAGATATGCAATATAATACTATGGCACAAAATGTAAAAAAGATTTCTAACAAACTTAGAAATGGTTATTATATAAAAGCGGCTTTAGAGAGTATCGATAGGTAAAGTGAGGAAAAATGAGAGTAAAGTATTCAGAAATTTTATTTTTTTTAGGCATGATAGCAATTATGTTTGGAAATTTATTTATGGTAACAGCATATCCTTTTGTTTATCCTGGAGTAGCTATAATTTTAAAACTGGTTCGATATTTAGGCTATATGATAATAATATTAAAAATATTATATGATTTATTTTATATAAAAGATTTAATAAAAATGTTAATATTCATTATATTTCTTGTATTAAGTGCAGTTATATCAAAAGATAAAGAATTATTATTTATAGGATTAATGATTATTGGCTCAAGAGGAATTGAATTGGAAAAAATATTAAAATGTCTATGTATTTTACAAGTAATTGTTGTATTTTTTACTTTATTAGGATGTGGATTGCATGTTATTCCAGATGTTATCTTTGATTTGGATAACAGAATTCGGCATACAGTTGGATTTTATTATGTTTCGTATTTACCACATATATATACAATGCTTGTGATTGTATGGTTATACTTGAAAAGATATACTATAAAATTCTTTGAATATATTTTGATTACTATAGTGAATATTCTGGTATATAGAGTATCAGCTACGAGAGTAGATTTTGCTATAGTATTTTTAGCAATTTTACTTCATATTATAGTTTCTAATGGAATTGTTATAAGACAATTAAAAGCGGTTATTAAATTTATTTTGAAAAATAGTACGTTATTATGTGCCACTTGTATGTTAGTATTAACGATTATCTATAATCATTCTTTGAGTTTATTAGATAAAATTTTATCTAATCGATTACATTTAGGTCATCGAGCATTTGAAAAATATGGAATACACATGTTGGGACGGAAAATAGAATGGTTAGGATATAATTTTGAAAATGCGGGTAAATTGAAAGGTGATTATCAGATAGTAGATTCATCATATATTCATACAATAATTAATTATGGACTTATTATATTTGTAATTTTTATTATTTTATTTACAATATTAGAGTATAAAACAGTAATTGAGGAAAATTATTTTTTAGCAGTTTCATTGATGCTTTGCTCGTGTGCATGGATGATAGATCCACTATGGTTAGATTTGGCATTTAATCCATTTATTTTTTGCATTTCAAATTGTTTTGAAAAGAACACTTCAGAATATTACAGAAAGAGTATATGTGACATATGAAAATCAAATCAGTAAAATTCAATTTCATAATGAACTTCATATTAACGGCATCAAATTTTATTTTTCCGTTGATTACGTTTCCATATGTATCCAGAGTTTTAGGAGCTTCAGGAACAGGAAAAGTTTCTTTCGCAATATCTGTAGTAAGCTATTTTACAATGGTAGCAGCATTAGGAATTCCTACATACGGAATTCGGACAACAGCGAAAGTAAGAGATGACCAGGAAAAGTTGAATAGAACAACACAGGAAATTTTAAGCATTCATTTGTTTATGATGTTACTAGTATCTATTGTATACATATTAGCAATTTTATTCGTTCCAAGATTTCAATCTGATCGAACTTTATTTCTTGTGGTAGGAGTATCAATTTTACTAGATCCATTAGGGGTTAATTGGCTGTATCAAGGATTAGAGCAATACGGTTACATAGCAAAACGTTCGATATTTTTAAAATTTGTAGGTGTTATTTTGATGTTCATGTTCATACATAGTCCAGATGATTATGTATTTTATGGAGTAACTTCCATTTTGGCATCTGCAGGTTCTAATGTGTTGAATTTTATTAATCTCAGAAAATATGTATCGTTAAAACCAGTTGGGAATTATGATATTAAACAGCATTTAAAGCCGATTTTAATATTATTTGCCCAGGTTGTTGCGGTAAATATTTATACCAACCTGGATAATGTCATGCTTGGTTTTATGAAAACGGATGTAGATGTTGGATTGTACGCAGCAGCAGTAAAGGTAAAGACTATTTTAACAAGTTTGGTAACATCCCTAGGGGCGGTTTTATTGCCTAGATTATCCTATTATATTATGGAAGGAAGAAAAAAAGAATTCCAGACATTGATAAGGAAAGCATATAATTTTGTTATTGTTATTGCTTTGCCGTTAATGTTATTCACAATTTTTTATGCAAGAGATTGCTTAGTATTTCTTTCAGGAAAAGAGTTTATTGGAGCAACACTAGCGATGCAGATCATTGCACCAACAATTGTTTTGATTGGATTATCAAACTTATTGGGAATTCAGGTATTAACACCATTGAATAAAGAAAAACAGTTGGTTTACTCTGTTGTTGCAGGCGCAGTGGCAGATTTGATTTTAAATATTATCTTTATTCCTAAGATGGGAGCAGCAGGAGCATCACTGGGTACGTTGGTTGCGGAATTTGTTGTGTTAATTGTACAGATTATGTATTTGAAAGATTTGTTTTTTAAGATAGCAAAACAGGTTCAATATTGGAAAGTGCTAGTAGCGTTGGTTTTGGCAAGTATTATATCTATAAAGTGCAGTGGATTTGTTGATATGGTATTTTTAAAATTAGTAGTAGCAGGTATCAGCTTCTTTGGGATTTATGGCATAATTTTATTGCTGACGAAAGAGACATTTGTACAAAATTATGTAGTTGATGGGATACTTAAGAAGAGTTTTCTCAAAAAGAAAGGAAAGTAACAAATGAAACAATATGATTATTTGATCGTAGGTTCTGGACTTTACGGAGCTGTTTTTGCACAGCAGGCAGCTACGAAAGGAAAGAAAGTGTTAGTAATTGATAAACGTCCGAATATTGCAGGAAATGTATATACAGAGGATATGGAGAAGGTCCATGTGCATAAATATGGAGCACACATTTTCCATACAAACAATAAAAAAGTATGGAATTATATCACAAAGTTTGCAGAATTCAATCGTTTTACAAATTCACCAGTCGCAAATTATAAGGGAGAATTATATTCTCTTCCGTTTAATATGTATACATTTAATAAGATGTGGGGAGTAATCACACCACAGGAAGCGGCAGATAAGATCAAACAGCAGAAAAAAGAAGCAGGGATCACAGAGCCAAAGAACTTAGAAGAACAGGCAATCAGTCTGGTCGGAACAGATATTTACGAAAAACTGATCAAAGGATATACAGAAAAACAATGGGGAAGACCATGTACAGAACTTCCTTCCTTTATCATCAAAAGACTTCCAGTACGTCTGACATTTGATAATAATTATTTCAATGCCTTATATCAGGGAATTCCGGTTGGCGGATATACAAAGATGGTAGCCAATATGTTAGGAGATGTAGAAGTACGTTTGAACACAGATTACTTTGAGAATAAAAAAGAACTGGATGCATTGGCAGAGAAAGTTATTTATACCGGACCAATCGATGCATATTTTGATTATAAATTAGGAGCATTAGAATACCGATCCGTAAGATTTGAAACAGAAGTTTTAGACCAGCCAAACTTTCAGGGAAATGCAGCCGTAAACTACACGGATGTCGAAACACCATGGACGAGAATCATTGAGCATAAGTGGTTTGAATTTGGAAAAGATGAAGAAGGAAAGGATCTTCCAAAGACAGTGATCAGCCGAGAATACAGTTCAGAGTGGAAATTAGGAGATGAACCATATTATCCAGTCAATGATGAGAAAAATGGCAGATTATATGAAGAATACAAAAAACTGGCTGAGAAAGAAGAAAATATCATCTTTGGCGGAAGACTTGGTGAGTACAAATATTACGATATGGATGCGGTGATTGCAGCTTCACTTGATATGTGCGAAAAAGAATTATAGAGTTTAGGATTTGAGAAGATACAGGAAGGAGGATATGATGGATACAACATTAATTATTATGGCAGCGGGGATTGGTTCCAGATTTGGAGAAGGGATTAAACAATTGGCAAAGATGGGGTCAAATGGAGAAATTATTATGGATTACTCTATTTACGATGCAAAAGAAGCAGGGTTCAATAAAGTAGTTTTTATTATTCGTAAAGATATTTTTGAAGAGTTTGAGGAAGTTATCGGAAGCAGAATAAAAAAACAAATTGACGTTGAATATGTATTTCAGGAACTTAATGATCTTCCAGAAGGATTTAAATTACCAGAAGGAAGAACAAAGCCATGGGGAACAGGACAGGCAGTACTATGTTGTAAGGATGTTGTGAAAGAACCATTTGTAATTATTAATGCAGATGATTATTATGGCAAAGAAGCATTTGTGAAACTGCATGATTTCTTAGTAAACGGAGAAGATTTAGGTAGAGAGTTTACAATGGGTATGGGTGGATTTATCTTAAAGAATACGTTAAGTGATAATGGTACCGTGACTAGAGGTGTGAGTGTGGTTGACGAGAATGGCTTATTAAGTCAAGTACATGAAACAACAGGAATAGAAATGGGAGAAGACGGTAAAATCAAATGTGATGATCCTAAAGTACAAGAATGGATTAGCCCAGAAGATAAAGTATCCATGAATATGTGGGCAGGATATCCAAAATTTATAGATTATTTAGCAGAAGATTTCAAAGACTTCCTTGCAAATGTGGAAGAGGGAGATTTAAAGAGCGAATATTTATTGCCAAATATTGTGGACAAACTATTAAAAGAGAAGAGGGCTAATGTGAAAGTGTTAGAGACACAGGATCGTTGGTTTGGAGTTACATATAAAGAAGATAAAGAAATTGTTCAAAAGGCTTTTTCTGAATTAATTCAGAATGGAGTTTATACAGAGACGCTTTGGAAGTAATAAATGAGGATGTGGATAGTGGGAGTATTATTCACATCCTCTTTGTAAAAATAGATGGATGGATTTCATGGTTAGGAGATTAAATAATGCAAACTTTAAAACTTCAATTAAAAATAATAACAACTGCAATATTATGTGGAATATTATTTATTAGCAATTTTACCATCATAAAAGCTGAGGATAAACGAACCAATATTTATTTAATGGGGGACTCAACAGTATCGTCAAGAGATAATGACTATATTAATGGATGGGGAAATCATTTGTATCGATATTTTGATAAGAATGAAAAGATTGAAAAGCTGGAAACAATATCTCAATATGAAGATGCAGTTAGATATACGTCATCTAAGGTAAAGATAGAGAACTGGGCAAAATCAGGAGCCAGTGTTCGAAGTTATTATGATGATCCTAAATTATACCAGAATGTATATAATCGTCTAAGAAAAGGAGATTATGTGTTTATTCAATTTGGACATAATGAAATAAATAAGTCGTGCCAAGGATCAGATGTAAAAACATATGAACGATATCTGACAACATATATAAATAAGATTCAAAGCAAAAAAGCAACCCCTATTTTGATAACATCGCCGCCATTGAATAATAAAAGCAATGGAAAATATTATTTATATGTCCCAGCTTATAGGAAAGCGATGTTGAATATCGGTAAAAAAAGAAAGTACAAGTGATAGATTTAGGTGCTAAATGTGTAGAATATTTGAATCAAAGAAACTCATCAGAAGTAAATTCCATGTATATTCAAGATAATATGCACTTTACACCAAAAGGTGCTAAAATACTTGCAAGAATTATAGCCACGGAGTTAAAAGATAGTGATAAGTCAAAAAATCTAAGTGGAAATATTTGGCTGCCAACATATAATTTAAATAAATACATGATGAAAGCGGAGAAATTAAATAAAAGAAAATATACAAAGAGATCATGGAAGATGGTTCAAAAATATTATATCCATGGAAAGAAAATCATATATGATGAAAGTACGACCAGAAAAGAAATTAATACTACTCGGAGTAAATTGAAAAAGGCAATTAAAAATTTAAAGAAGAAAAAAGCTAAAGTTAAGAAAAAATGAGTGAGGTATGCTTAAGGGTAATTTAGGTAGGAACTTAAGATCCCTGAGACCTTAAAAGCTTCAAAAAAGAGGAAAATGCAATGGGAAAAAGTGGAAGTATATGAAAAAACAATTGAAGACCTCTAAAAAAATATTATATAGTAGTACTGCTACACAAAAATCAATTGATCAATCAAATGTGGTTTTGAAAAAAGTAATGATTCAAGTGAATAAATCAAAGTATAAATATTAACGAAAAGATAAGAGTACTTTTTGTTAATATTTATACTTTATGAATTTACAGAACATAGGACAAAGATTCTGTGCTTAAGTATAAGTGGCAGCTAAGCTATAGCTAGACAGAACGAAAAAATTCAGGAGAAATATTTATGGAATTGTATAGATATATTAGTTATGAAGTATTTAAAGATATGATAGAAAAAAAAGAACTTTATTTTGTCAATCCATTTAAAATGTGGACGGATGAAAAAGAAGGATTTTTATATCGTAAGGCGCAAGAAATTGCTGAACAAATAGAAAATAATATTGTTGGATCGTATGTAATGAAGGATTCAATTAGTAAACAATTAAAGAATGGTGGAATATATATAAATGAAAAATTGAGTAGTGTTTTGGATTGGTTTGGTATGAGATGTCAAAGTTGGTGTCAAGAAAAAAATTCCTCTGATATGTGGAAAGAATATAGTTATAACAAATGTGCTGTAAGCATAGCTGTTGATTCGGCTAAATTATTGCAGTTGCATTATGGAAAACATAAAGTTGAAGGATTTAGGGTTAAATATGAAGATGAATTATCTATTAACCACGAATTAAAAAAAGCAATTGGAAGAAATAATGAATTTTATATAGCGTCTATTTTACAAACTAAACAAAGTGAATTTTTATTTGAGAATGAGTATAGATTATATATCAATTTGTTGGACGCGGAAGGCCATTATGAGCGAGAGGCACAGTATGATGGGGTTAAAATAAAAATAGATGAAAATATGAGTTCTTTTATAAATGGAATATATTATCATCCAGAAGCAACAGATGAATTTAAGAAAGAATTGAAAGAATATTGTAAAGAACATAATTTAAAATTGTTAGAAATATAAAGTTAACATGCAGAAAGACAGTGTGTTTATAAAAAGATATAGATTAAACATTGATCCCGTAGACATTAAGAAATCAGTCTACGAAGTAAATTGTATCATTAAGATTGAATTATTGAAAAATTTCAAATTAAATACATATTTAATGTATAGAATAAAAATATTATTATCAAAATTTTATATCAAAAATGTATCTTTTTCTTGTAACTGTGATATAATAGATTAGAAACACTATAAAAGATAAGGAGGAAATGAAAAATGGAAAAGTTAAATAATGTTGCAAAGAACTTATACAATATGTATTTTGAGCTTCATGGAACATCAATGGATGAAATGAAAATGCATAAATTAATGTACTTCGCACAGAGAGAGTCTCTTATGCTCTATAATGAACCATTGTTTGATGGAACTTTTTATGGATGGAAATTTGGACCAGTGTTAAAAGAAGTTAGAACTGAATTTCATGATAATGATCAACCTTATGCGACTGCTAGCGATAGTGTTTCTGATCAATCAAAAGCATTGCTACAAAGTGTTATGAAAAGATATGGTAATTTGTCTTCATGGAAATTGAGCAGTTTGTCTCATGGAGAAGTATCTTGGAAATTCTCAAGAAGAGGTCTTAAGACTGGACAGAGTGGAAATAATCCACTTCCATTAGAAGCAATGACTGTTGACGCACTTAGAGAAGCATCAAGAAGAAAAACTTATGGAGAGGCATAATTTTGGATAATACAAGAGACAATGTAATTAATTATTTTCAAAATTTTAGGTGTGAAGTGTTAACATCTAATCCCAATAATAAAAATGATTTGAGCGAGTTTATTTCTAAAAAGGTAAATAACTCGCTTGAATTATATTTAAAGGATGAACGATTTGCATGGTCAGAGGATTCTGATGGGGAAACGAGAGTTTATTTAATTAGGGATGATAAGGATAAGATTGCTGCATATTTTTCTATTAAATGTGGGATGTTAATTAAAATTCCTGAAGAAGATAATTTTTCTGACGATGAACAAAGCTTTATTGAGAGTTTTATTGAATTTAGAGAGAAAAAAGATCAAGTGAGTTTTGATAAAACATATGAGGCCGCTGTTACATTGTATGGTGATAAGCGAGCAGAACAATTATACTTATTGTCAGATAAAAAAATGAAAAAACAAGCTGAGGAACAAGAACTTGGACAATCTGAACATACTTTAAATGTACCAGCCTGTATTTCAGCAATAGAATTAAGGCATCTTTGTAGAAATGAGAATTATAAATTTCCAGATAATCTTGGAGTTCCTTTAGGTTTTGGAGTTTTCTGGGAAATAATAGTTCCAAAGATATTGGAAATCACTGACCTCATTGGTTGCAAATATGTGTATTTATTTGCAGCTGATAAGACTCCTACTAATGAGGATATGCATATTAGAAAGTTAGTAGATTATTATAAAACAAACTTCAAATTTTCTGAATGCGATGATAATATGAAGTTTATTAAACCAGATTATGATCTTTCATGTTATGGATTGATGCAAGAAGTATCTGCATTACAATATAATAAAGAGCATATTTGGGAAGAGTTCTCAGATGTATAATTTAACTGAAGTTGTTAGAACTTAAGAGATTCCAATAATTCGGGATAAAAAACAAAATAATCAAGAATCATAGATATGGAACTACAGTTACAAAATATGTAAGATATAAATGGAGGTAAAATCATGGGCAGATATCTAAACAGTTCAACTTCATATGTCTTATACAAAGGACAAACAGAACAGCCATACTTTGTAGATAAATCACAAATGCTATCAGAATTATTTCCATTTTTAGATTCAGGTAATACCCATATATGCATTACACGTCCAAGACGTTTTGGAAAGACAGTCATGGCCAATATGATCACTGCTTTTTTAGGAAAAAAACAGGATTCAGATTCAATTTTTAAATCATTAAAAATATCACAGAATAATTTGTATAATAAATACAGGAATCAATATAGTGTAATATCAATAGATTTCAGCAAGATGCCAAGAGATTGCGATTCATATGCAGACTATATAGACAGGATCGAAACAAATCTGATCAGAGATTTAAGAAAAGAATATCCACAGATCGAAATTTATGAAGATGATTCGGCAGCAGATGTATTAGAGACGATATTCGAAGAATGTGACCAGCAAAGATTTGTTTTTGTACTGGATGAATGGGATTTTATTTTTCATAAGGATTTTGTTACAGAAGAAAATAAAAAGCAGTATGTGCTATTTTTAAGTAACCTTTTGAAGGATCGTTCATATGTACAATTGACTTATATGACAGGAATTCTTCCGATTGCTAAGTATTCCAGTGGATCGGAATTAAATATGTTTTGGGAATATACAATGGCATCTGAGGCGAAATATAATGAATATTTTGGATTTACAGATTCAGAAGTAGATCAGTTGTATGAGAAATATACGAGGAATACACGAGAGATTCATATTTCAAGAGAAGATTTGAAAGAATGGTACTATGGTTATACGACAAAATCAGGAGAGAGAATGTATAATCCAAGATCTGTAGTTTTGGCATTGACAAATAATAATATTGGAAATTACTGGACAAGTTCAGGACCATATGATGAGATTTTTTATTATATCAGACAAAACATAGATGATGTACAAAATGATCTCGCATTAATGATATCGGGAGAGGCAGTAACAGCAAAGATTCAGGAATATGCAGCAGTTTCAATGAATTTAACGACAAAAAATGAGATATTTTCTGCAATGATCGTATATGGATTCTTGAGTTATGAAGATGGAAAAGTACGAATTCCCAATAGAGAGTTAATGAAAAACATTCTTGGAATTGGCATAAGATGAGACAGGGACGGCATGTTTTTTATTGTTTAAAGTAATTATTCAATAAAATAGAACAAAAAATTGAAATAAAAATTGATATATAACAAAAAATTGAAATAAAAATTGATATATAACAAAAAAATTGAAATAACTTAAGTATTCCTGTTAAAAGCGAGGTGAACAAACATGAACAGTATCCAAATTCCAGTAGGAATTTCCGATTTTGAAAGAATTCGTGAAAACAATTATTACTATATTGATAAAAGTGGTTTGCTTATAGATATGCTGAAAGAAGAAATGGATCAGGTAATGTTGATCACAAGACCGAGAAGATTTGGAAAAACACTGGGGATGAGCATGTTTTCCAGCTTTCTGGACATTCGAAAAGACAGCGGTAAATTATTTAAAGGTTTGAAGATTGCAGAACACAAAGATATCTGTCAAAATTGGATGAACAAATATCCGACATTGTTCTTATCTTTTAAAGATGTAGATGGAATGAATTTTGAAAATGCATTTGCGCTTTTGAAGTTTGGAATTTCGTTATTTTGTGATGAACATTCTTATTTGGAGTCAAGTGATCTTGTAACAGACACTCAGAAGAAGATATTTCATCGATTAAGAGAACAGACAGCAACGATCACAGATGTTCAAAGTTCGTTGTTAATATTGATGAACATGATGAAAAGATACTATGGAAAACCAGTAGTATTGCTAATTGATGAATATGATGTGCCAATCGCAAAGGCAAGCAGCAATGGATATTATAAAGAAATGTTAGAAGTTATGAAAGCAATGTTAAGTGCAGCATTGAAAGATAACTCAGCACTAAAATTTGCTGTGATCACAGGATGTCTAAAAATTGCGAAAGAAAGTATTTTCACAGGTACAAATAATTTTGTTTCGGATACAATCGCAACAACAAGATTTAATGAATATTTTGGATTTACGCAACAAGAAGTAGATAAGATCTTAAAAGATGCCGGAATGGAAGATAAAAAAGCAGTCATAAAAGAATGGTATGATGGATACCAATTCGGTGGATGTGATGTTTACTGCCCTTGGGATGTGATGAATTATTTTCAGGATCTTAAGAGAAATCCAGATGCAAGACCAATTAGTTACTGGAAGAATACAAGTGATAATGCGATTATAAGATCATTTATTGATCAATCAGGATCAACGATTAGCAAGAAATTAGAGATGTTAATGGCAGGAGAAAGCATTGATCAGCAGATAGAGGAAAATCTGACATATGATTATCTACATTCATCGGAAGAAAATTTTTGGAGTATTTTATATTTAACAGGATATTTGACACAAGATAAAGTTAATAATTCGGGAGAAACAATGTCCTTAAAGATTCCGAATAAAGAGATAAAAGAGATCTTTGAGACAACAGTTAAGAACTGGTTCAATGATCAAACACAGATGATCGACAGAAAAGCATTATTTGCAGCAGTATGGAATGGAGATTCCAAGACTCTAACAGCACAGATCAGCAAACTATTAAGAATGACAATAAGTTATCACGATTATAAAGAGGATTTCTATCATGCATTTCTTGCGGGGATTTTTGCAGGCGCTGGATATAATGTACAATCTAATAAAGAGCATGGAGAAGGAAGAAGTGACATCGTAATTATCAATGAATATGAAGGAAAAGTTGCTGTTTTTGAGGTAAAATGTTCAAAGAAAGCAAAAGAATTAGAAAAAGACTGCGAAAAAGCAATTCAGCAAATCAAAGAAAAGATGTATGCAAAAGAATATGAAGATGAATATGAGGAAGTATTTTGCTATGGAATTTCATTTTATAAAAAGCGATGTATGGTTGTAATGTAATAACAACGAGGAGAGATAAGAAGTTTACAAGAAAGGACAAAATAAAAATGAAACAATATGATTACCTAATCGTAGGTTCCGGTTTATACGGAGCCGTCTTTGCACAGCAGGCAATGGCAAAAGGGAAGAAGGTCTTAGTCATCGACAAACGACCAAACATTGCAGGAAATGTATACACAGAAGATATTGAGAAGATCCATGTACATAAATATGGAGCCCATATCTTCCATACAAACAATAAAAAAGTATGGAATTATATTACAAAGTTTGCAGAGTTTAATCGATTCACAAACTCACCAGTTGCAAATTATAAAGGAGAATTATATTCCCTGCCATTTAATATGTACACATTCAATAAGATGTGGGGTGTGATCACACCGCAGGAAGCTGCAGATAAGATTGAACAGCAGAAGAAAGAAGCCGGGATCACAGAACCAAAAAATTTAGAAGAACAAGCAATCAGCCTGGTCGGGACAGATATTTACGAGAAACTGATCAAAGGATACACAGAAAAACAGTGGGGAAGACCATGCACAGAACTTCCATCCTTTATCATTAAGAGATTACCAGTACGATTAACATTTGATAATAACTACTTCAATGCACTATATCAGGGAATCCCAGTGGGTGGATATACAAAAATGATCGCAAATATGTTAGGTGATGTAGAGGTCCGCTTAAATACAGATTATCTTGAACACAAAGAAGAACTGGATGCATTAGCAGAGAAAGTAATCTACACAGGTCCGATCGACGCATACTTTGATTACAAATTAGGAGAATTAGAATATCGTTCCGTAAGATTTGAGACAGAAGTATTAGACCAGCCAAACTTTCAGGGAAATGCAGCTGTGAACTACACGGATGCCGAGACACCATGGACAAGGATTATTGAACATAAATGGTTTGAATTCGGAAAAGACGAAGAAGGAAACGACCTTCCAAAGACTGTTATCAGTCGTGAATACAGTTCTGAATGGAAATTAGGAGATGAACCATATTATCCAGTCAATGACGAAAAGAATGGAAAATTATATGAAGAGTATAAGAAATTAGCCGAGAAAGAAGAAAATATCATCTTCGGAGGAAGACTCGGAGAATATAAATATTATGATATGGATGCGGTTATTGCAGCAGCGTTAGATATGTGTGAGAAAGAACTGTAAAAATTCGCATATCACGTATTAAGAGAACAAAGAAAGACAGGAGGTTGCTGATGAAAAAATTAAATATCAAAGTCGGTATTTCAGATTTTGCAGAAATCAGAGATAATGGATGTTATTATATAGACAAATCAGGACTGATCAGTGATCTTCTACAGAATAATACAGCAAAAGTAACATTGATCACACGACCAAGAAGATTTGGAAAAACATTGGCAATGAGTATGTTGTCTGATTTTCTGGATATCCGAAAGCAAAGTAAAGAACATTTTAAAGGACTTAAGATAGAGAAAGAAGAACAGATATGTCAGCAGTGGATGAACCAATGTCCAACGATTTTTTTCTCAATGAAAGATGTGGATGGGCTTGATTTCAAAAGTGCGTATCAAAGGTTACAGGCGTTAATTGCCAATCTATGCAAGGAACATACGTATTTACTAGAAAGTGATGAAATTGATCCAGATGATAAAGAAATATTTTTACATTTAAAAGCAGGAAATGGAAATCAGAGTGAGACAACCTTGGCATTTGCTACATTGATGCGAATGATGCATAAGTATTACAAAAGAAAAGTTATTTTTCTGTTAGATGAATATGACGTACCGATCGCAAAAGCGAGTGACCATGGATACTATGATCAGATGCTTGACATAGTAAAAGGGATGATGAGCAGCTCATTAAAAGATAATACAGATCTTAATATAGCAGTGATCACAGGATGCCTGAAAGTTGCAAAAGAAAGTATATTTACAGGTACCAATAATTTTGTCTCCGATACGATCTCATCGACAAGGTTAAATGAACACTTTGGATTTACACAGAGAGAAGTGGATCAGATACTGGAAGATATCGGGGCATCTGCATATGCACAAGAGGTAAAAGAATGGTACGATGGTTATCATTTTGGATCGGTGGATGTATATTGCCCATGGGATGTGATGAATTATGCATTGAATTACTGTCAGGAAGGGAAAAAAGAACCAGTAAGCTATTGGAAAAATACGAGCGGAAATGAGATCATAAGATCATTCATTGATCTTGCTGGAAGTAATATTACGAGAAAATTAGAAACCTTATTGGCAGGAAATTCTATTGAACAAAAGATAGAAGAGAATCTAACATATGATTATCTCCATTCTTCAGAAGAAAATCTATGGAGTATCTTATACTTAACTGGATACTTAACGAAAGCACAAGAAGACAGCCAAAACAGTTTAGAAAAAGAAAGAACTGCTTTGATCATTCCGAATCTTGAAGTAAAAGAAATTTATCAGAATACGATCCTAAAATGGTTTGATGACAGTGTCAAAGGATGGGAACGAAAGAAATTATTTCAGGCAGTATGGGATGGAAATGAAGAATCATTGTCAGCTGAGATGACAAAATTACTTCGAAAGACCATCAGTTACCATGATTACAAAGAAGATTTCTATCATGCATTTTTACTGGGAATTTTTGCTGGAGCAGGATATTCGGTTGAGTCGAATAAAGAACATGGGGAAGGAAGAAGTGATGTAGTGGTTCACGATGTGGAACAGGGAAGAGTTGCTGTTTTTGAAGTCAAATATGCAAAAACTTTAAATGATATGTCATCGCAGTGTGCCAAAGCTTTAAAACAGATTCAAGATAAAATGTATGCAAAAGATTATGAAGATGAGTATGAAGAGATTGATTGTTATGGAATCTCATTTTACAAGAAACGCTGCATGATCAGAAAAATATAAGAAAAGAGGAACAAGAAACATGAGCGAAACATTTTTACCAGCAAATATTTTAATGCCACAGGTAGATTCTATGAAGAAATGGGCCGTGATCGCTTGTGACCAGTTTTCATCCCAGCCAGAATACTGGGATGAAGTAAAAGAGTATGTAGGAAATACGCCTTCAACGTTACATCTAATGCTTCCAGAAGCATATCTTGGAAGTGAGGAAGAAGATGAAAAGATCCGAAAGATTCAATCCACAATGAAGAATTATGCAGATGATCATCTGTTGAAAACTTATGAAAATTCTTTGGTTTATGTGGAAAGAACCTTGCAGAATGGAAAGATTCGAAGAGGAATCGTAGGTGCGATCGATCTGGAACAATATAGTTATACGCCAGAACACGAAGCAAAAATCCGTTCCACAGAGAAAACAGTCATGGAGCGAATCCCACCAAGAATGAAGATTCGTTATCAGGCACCGATTGAATTGCCACACGTGATCTTGCTATGCGATGACTGGAAAAATGAAGTATTAGAAATCGTGACAGAGCAGAAGGCAAATCTTGAGAAATTATATGAATTTGATCTGATGCAGGAAGGTGGACATATCGCAGGATGGCTGGTAGACGGAGAGGTCAAAGAACAATTTTTAGAAAAACTACAATCATATGAAGAACAAATGACAGAAAAATATAAAGATTTAAGTGATGATCCAATGGTTTATGCAGTCGGAGATGGAAACCATTCTCTTGCAACGGCAAAAGCCTGCTACGAGAAGTTAAAGAAAAATCATCGATGGGAACATATCAAGGACCATCCAGCGAGATATGCATTGGTAGAACTCGAGAATTTACATGATGATTCCCAGCAGTTTGAACCAATTCACAGAGTCATTACTGGAACAGATCCCGAAGAATTAATACATGCATTAAAAAAAGAATGCTGTAGTGAAGAAGGACAAACAATTCGCTGCTATTATGGAAAGAAGGAAGAAGTTCTCCATTTGAATTTACATAAACATCAATTAGCAGTTGATAAAATACAGACATTTTTAGATAAATATCTCAAAGATAATTCAGGATGTATTGATTATATCCACGGAGAAGATGTCTTAAAAGAACTGTCAAAAGAAGAGCAGACGATAGGAATTGAACTTCCAGCAATGGAGAAAGATCAGCTGTTTCCAAGCGTGATGACAGACGGAACACTGCCAAGAAAGACATTTTCCATGGGACATGCTTGTGAGAAACGTTATTATATTGAGGGACGAAAGATCCGGAGATAGACGAGTGCCCAATAATTGCTTTACAAGAAAAACTTTAATGATATCGTGAAATGTGGTATGATAAAAAATAGTGTAAATAAATAATATATACAATAATGGAGGAGAGATCATGGCTATTTTAGTAGCAGGTGGTGCCGGATATATCGGCAGCCATACATGTGTGGAACTTTTAAATGCAGGATATGAAGTTGTCGTAGTAGACAATTTATATAATTCCAGTGAAGAAGCTTTAAAGAGAGTAGAGCAGATTACAGGGAAAACAGTAAAATTTTATGAGGCAGATGTTTTAGACCGTGAAGCATTAGAGAAGATTTTTGATGCAGAAGATATTGATTCTGTGATCAACTTTGCAGGATTAAAAGCAGTTGGAGAATCTGTACAGAAACCATTAGAATATTATCATAACAATATCACAGGAACACTGATCTTATGTGACGTGATGAGAAATCATGGAGTGAAGAATATTATCTTTAGTTCCTCAGCAACAGTCTATGGAGATCCAGCTTTTATTCCAATTACAGAGGAATGCCCAAAAGGACAGATCACAAACCCATATGGACAGACAAAGGGGATGTTAGAGCAGATCTTAACAGATTTCCATGTCGCAGATCCAGAATGGAATGTCGTATTACTTCGTTACTTTAACCCTATCGGAGCACATGAAAGTGGACTGATCGGAGAAGATCCAAAGGGAATTCCAAATAACTTAGTACCATATATTGCACAGGTAGCAGTTGGTAAACTTGAGAAATTAGGAGTCTTTGGTGATGATTATGACACACCAGACGGAACAGGTGTCCGTGATTATATCCATGTTGTAGACCTTGCCAAAGGACATGTGAAGGCATTAAAGAAATTTGAAGAAAAACCAGAAGTACGTATCTACAACCTTGGAACAGGAATCGGATATAGTGTATTAGATGTCTTACATGCATATGAAGAGGCTTGTGGAAAGACACTTCCATATGAGATCAAACCACGAAGAGCTGGAGATATTGCAACATGCTATTGTGATGCGACAAAAGCAAAAGAAGAATTAGGATGGGCTGCAGAAAAAGGAATCAAAGAAATGTGTGCAGATTCCTGGAAATGGCAGTCTATGAATCCGGATGGATATAGAACAGAGGTAGAATAATCAATTTGATCAAAAGCTGCCATATATTTATATGGCAGCTTTTAAGAGTTAAAGGAAAAGAATAGGAAATATAAAGATAGGAGCGGAATATGAAAATTGAGGATAAGAGACAATTTATAGGAGAGTTGTTTTTCTTATTAGGAACAATATTGTATATTACATATTATTTTTTTTATATCGCTTATTATTGGTATGTGGAAAAAGATCCTACAAAACAGATACCAATACAAAGATTATTTTATATTAGTGTGGTTTGTTTTATTATTAAATTGATATTAACAAAATATCAATTGAAAGAAGTTATTATCGGAGCAATTGGTGCAGTTTTAATGTATATGTGTTGGAAAAATTCTGGGGGAATTGATTATCCGGTTAATTATTTAATAATATTAGCAATGAAAAATGTAGATTTGAAAAAAGTAATGAAAGCTGTGTTCTGTTGTGGAGTTATTGCATTAATATATGGATTTACATGGTTTTTTGTTAATGCACCAGATCAATTAACAAGGATAAAGGATTATGGAAGAGGATTAGTTGAAGTACGATATAAGTTTTGTACATGGCATGCTAATACGATGCACTTAATGGTATTTATATTGATCATTAGTTTTTTATATGTATTCTATAAAAAACTGGAATGGTGGGCATATATAACTCTGCTTTATTTTAACTATGAATTTTTTCAATTAACTAAATCAAGAACAGAATTTTATTGTACAACGATAGCTATTATTGCATATGCAATTTTGAAATATGGTAAAAAAATTTATGAGCTTAAGATTTCTGTGTTATTAATAGAACTTGCTAATTTAGCAGTGATTCTTATGTCGTTATATTATGGAATATATGCAGATATGACAGATGCCAATTTTATTAAATTAGATAGTCTGCTTACTGGAAGATTTAGTGTAGCAAGATATTGTTTATTACAAGCTAAAATTCCTTTATTTGGAAGTAATATTGGTGGAAGAGTTTGTGGATATGGCATATATATGCAGGCAAATGATGGATATGTAACAGAACTTGGAAATGTAAGAACATTATTGGAATATGGTCCAATTGTTTTAGTACTATTTTGTGCTTTATTATTCATTGGAATATGGGTGTTGCATAAAAAAGGTTATTTTGATGCAATGATTTTATTAGAGATTGTATTTATTGTTTGGAGTGTAGAGGCGTATTTTCCGGCAGCGTATAATTTAAAAGCATTCGTGTTTGGATTAGCTTTTTATCAATTCATGGAGTTATGTGTATGTAAACGAAGAAAAAAAGCTAATATAGAACAGAGGGCAGAAAAGTGATAAAATAATTAGAAAGGCGTATATCAATATGCAAATGACTCCAGATAAAAAGAAGAATAAACTGTACATCGTAGTACCATGTTATAATGAGGAACCGGTATTAGGAGAAACATCAAAGCGATTAAAGATCAAATGCGAAAATCTGATCCAAAAAGGGCAGATATCAAAAGATAGTAAGATCGTTTTTGTAGATGATGGCTCCAAAGATAGAACATGGAAGATGATCAGCGAACTTCATGAAACAGATTCATTGTTTTCAGGAGTAAAGCTATCAAGAAACAGAGGACATCAAAATGCATTATTAGCAGGTCTTACGATGGCATCAGAGTATGCGGATATGGCAATATCAATGGACGCAGATCTTCAGGATGATATCAATGCTGTAGATCAGATGATCGAGAAATATTATGAAGGCTGTGATATTGTATATGGAGTTAGGAGTGCAAGAGAGACAGATACGTTTTTCAAGCGTTTTACTGCGGAAGCCTTTTATAAATTGATCAATAAAATGGGTGGAGAGATTGTTTACAATCACGCAGATTACAGACTGATGAGTAAGCGGGCATTAAAAGGATTATTAGAATTTGACGAAGTTAATATCTTTCTTAGAGGAATGGTGCCGATGGTTGGTTATCAGAGTGATATTGTCACGTATGAGAGAGCTGAGAGATTTGCAGGAGAAAGCAAATACCCATTGAAGAAGATGTTATCCTTTGCATTTGAAGGAATCACATCATTGAGTGTAAAGCCAATACAGTTGATCTTTAATTTGGGAATATTGATATGCACAATGAGTGTGATAGCGATCATTTATTTTCTGTTCAGGCATTTTACGAATAATACAGTGAGTGGCTGGACAAGTTTGATCACATCCATATGGTTTTTGGGTGGATTGCAGTTGATCGCAATCGGTCTGATCGGAGAATATATTGGCAAAGTATATCTGGAGACAAAATCCAGACCCAAATTTATTATAGAAAAAATATTAAACGATTAGGAGTATGAAATGAAAATAAAAAACTTTCTTTATAAATATTCGATCATTTTATTTATCGGTTTTGTGTCATTTTTGATCGTAAGTTTTCCATTTCAATATACTCAGGATAAAATGAATAACGTTTCTCAGCCAGTGCGATGGCTGGGAGCGTTGTTATTTTTTTTGATATGCTTTTTTATCATCAGATGTAAGAAACAGATAGGAAAAATATTTGACAAGAAAAGCTTATTTGTGATCATGTTAGCTCTGATCGTATTGTTACAGTTGTCTACAATCTTTGTATTTAAGATACAGCCGGTCAATGATTTACTATATTTACATGATGAAGCAATTCGAATGCTTCGTTCACCACATGTATCATTACAGAGGTTTCACGGATATTTTGGAAAATATCCAAATAATTATGGACATCTGATGTTATTGTATTGCTATTATAAGATATTATCATTTTTTGGAATATCTACGAAGTATTTCGTGATAGCTGGGAATGTTTTGAATCTGTGCATGATAGATTTTGGAATTGTCTGTGGTTATGTAATATTACGCTATTTGAAAAATATCAGATTATCAAATTTGTGGATGATTCTATTTTTATTGAATCCGTGGACATACTTTTGGATTTTTTACTATTACACCCATACAGTTTCCTTTGGAATCATGATGGCTTTATTTCTATTGTTTGTGTTTACATGGAAAGAACGAGATAATTATAAAGGAATGATATATGGCATTTTGCTAGGTATCGTTATTTATGTAGGAATGAAGATCAGAATTACAAATCTGATTTTATGTATGGCAGTGTTGATCTCTGTATTTTTCTTTTGGAAGAAAGAAAAAGGAAGGGTAAAACAGCTTAGTTTGATCTTAGCAGTCCTTTGTGGAGTGATCTTATCAGCGGTAGGATATCAATATAAAGCAAAGAATATGTTCCCAAAAGAAAATCAACAGGAATTTCCAGCAACACACTGGTTGATGATGGCATCTCATGGAGTTGGGCGATATGATAGTGAAGACGTAAGATTTACAACAGAGTTTCCGACGCAGGAAGCAAAAAAAGAGATGACCGTTCAAAGGATGAAGGAAAATTATAAAGAACTGGGAGTGAAAGGAAGCCTGCGATTATTTGGAACAAAACTCAGATCAGTATGGCTTGTTGGAGATGATGATTTTACGAAGATGGCGTATGTATCGTCAGATTATCGTCATGTAAATGAATATTTGAATGGAAAATATAATGGATGGATCTTAATGTATAGCTATCTAGCGAGATTTACATTGTTATGCTGTTGTCTGATTGGTGCAGTGAAGCTGATCAGAAAAAAAGATAAATGGGTATATGTTGCGATGCTTAGTATTCTTGGTGGCATGGTATTCCATATATTTTGGGAAGCCAACCCAAAGTATAGCATTTGCTTTATGGGAATGATGACATTTGTGATGCTGTTCGGAATTGAATCAATGAGTCAGTTTCATTTCAAGAAATCCGGATTACTTCAGAAAAAAAATATACCAGTTTATTTGATTATTGCAGGAGGAATTTTATGTATGCAGCCGATGTATGATTATCTGGTTTATAATCCTCAGGCATACGATAAATCTTATGCAGTTAATCAATATACGGAAAGTCAGGTGTTATCGTTATCTGTGAAAAAGGGTGATACGATCGATCAGAGCTTTTATTCGCATATAAAATTTAAAGAAATTATGATCAACATAAGAAATTTAAAGGAAACAACGGACATAAGATTAAACTTGAAAAATAAAAAAGGGCAGATCATGAAAAGTGATATTCTAAGGAAAGCAGATTACGATGGAAATGCGCTTTGCTGGAATTTGAAAGAAAGCCTGAAGCCAGGAAAATATTTTGTTGAGATCATGTTCGAAAGTCCTCAGGACGGTGTTAATCTGCCGATTTATGATACAGCAAATTATGATGTCTATTCAAACGGTTATGTCTGTATTCAGGGAAGAAAGAAGAAAAATGCCGATTTACTTTTTAGTGTATCAGATGGAAAAAGATAAAACAGGAAACAATGGGAGTTAAACTTAGGAATGAAAAAAACAAAGAGTAAGTTTGAGAAAATAGTCAAAATATTATGCGCAATGTTATTGGCTGCAATCCAGATTGTGGGATACAGTTTCTCAAAACAAAATAACTGGAATCTGGTAATAAAAGATGGAAGGATTTCAGGAAAGGCAATTGTAATATGGGCAATTGGAAGTATTTTGGTTTATGCCTGTATTTCTTTTATATATTTGATATTGGACCGTATGATGGATACAAGAGATATCAAAGAAGATGGCAAGATTACATATAAACAGCTAGTATTACTTGCATTGGTCATTTTGTTATGTTGGCTGCCGTACATGATCTTATTCTATCCTGGCTGTGCAAATCCAGATGTACAAGATCAGTTGGGACAATTTTTCCATAATGAGACAATGTGTTGGACAAGAAAGTATGTGAATCTTGCAAATCCTCAGCATTCTTATTGGAATAACCATCATCCAGTATTCCATACTCTGGTCCTGGGAATCTTTGCTCAATTTGGAAAACAGATTGGACATATATCTGTTGGAATTTTTCTGTTAACACTGATTCAGATGATTCTTATGGCTGGAATTTTTGCCTATATGTTGCTTTATTTAAAGAAGATGAATTTTAATAATGTTGTTTTGGGAGTCGTATTTGTATTTTATGCATTTTGGCCGCTGGCACCGTTAACTACGATGTCATTGTGTAAGGATACATTATTTACAATCTGCATATTGATCGCGACGATCATGTTGTTTCACTTATTAAAAGAGCCAGAAATGTTTTGGAAGAAAAAGCGAAACATGGTTGGATTGATCGTAATTTTTATCTTGCAAGGCTTGTTTCGAAATAATGGGCTGTATTTGTTACTTGTGGCATTTCCATTTATTTTACTTCTTGGAAAAGGCTTCAGAAAAAGAATTTTCATCAGCTTCTTGATTCCAATCCTTTTTCTTGGTATCTTTATGCCAAAGGTTGTTTTCAATATTGTCCAGATCGCACCTGGAAGTGAAAAGGAAATGCTAAGTGTACCATTACAGCAAACGGCAAGATTACTAAAAGAGCATGAAATTGATGTGACGCAAAAAGATAAAAAGATCATAGAAACGACAATGTGTCCAGGTAGCGATTATCATATACTGATTGAACGATATGATCCAAGATCATCAGATCCTGTAAAAGCTTTATATAATATAAAACAGACATCAGGGCAGAAAAAAGCATATTTAAAAGTGTGGGCAAAATATTTGTTCCGATATCCATCTGTGTATATTCAGGCAGCGATCAATAATAGCTATGAATATCTTTATTATGAACGGTATGGAGAAGGAACGATGTATTATAATGGAATAACTGTAGACAAGGAATTGTTCTTAGGAGTTGATAATACAAGTTCAAGCGAGAAATGGAGATTAAAATTAAGAGATACACTATTTTTAATCAAAGAAAATCCATATATAGGTTGGATCTTAAATATTGGATTTTATATGAATCTATTTATTATTTTGATCGTGTATGGTCTGCAGAGAAAGAAATATGCAACGGTTGGGGCGTTCAGCTTGATCATATTAAATATTGGGATTAATTTTATAGGGCCTAAAGTTTATATGAGGTATGCATTTTTCTTCATTGTAAGTATTCCATTATTGATTGGTTTTATGAAAAAAGAGAGGGAAAAAAGATAACAACAATAATAACCAAAAAGACAAAAGGAAAGGAAGAACAGGGGTGAAAGTCAGATTACGAAGAATCATCATTATATTAATTTCAATATTATTTACAACATGTTTTTTTGTTGGGAAAGTGTTCGATAGAAATTATCATCTTATGAGGGATTATTGGTTTATACCAAAAGTATTACTTGTATTTGTTATTACTTGTATGATATTTGCAGTGTTTTACAAAGGATTTGATATTTACTTTTCAAAAGAAATGAAAGATCACATAGCTGGTAAAGCATTATTTGATCAGAAGAATGGGAAAATCGCATGGTTGATCATTATGTTGGTATGGATACCGAATTATATATCTTATTTACCAGGAGTTTTTACAGTAGATGCGATTAATCAGATTGAACAATTTGCAAGTCATAACCTGACAAATCATCATCCAATTTTAACAACATTCATAGAAGCCCCAATTGTGCTGCTAGGTAAATATCTGGGACATCTTGGAATCGGATTGGCAATTTATCTGCTCTTGATATTTATATTTTCATCTTATATTATATCAAGAGGCTTTGCATGGATGAGCAAGCACCATACACCGTATGCGATCCGGACGATCATGTTGGTTTATTTTTGCATTTATCCTATTTGGTCTGCATATGCAAGAACCTTAGTAAAGGATACATTGTTTTATCCAGTGTTTTATCTGTATATTTTATTCTTTTTTGATTTATTGATTGATCATAAAAGATTATTTAGTCAAAAACGAAAATTAGTACAATTTATTGCATTGAGCATACTGCTTTGTCTGGTAAGACATAATGGCTTTTATGTGGCAGTAGTAACGATAGTTGGATTGATTATTTTCTGTAAGGGAAATCGCAAAAAGTGCACAGTACTGTTGATCGGACTGGTTGCTTTTTGGCAGATATACAATGCAGTACTTCCAAGGGTTGGAATCATTCCTGGAGGAAAGCAGGAGATGTTATCGATTCCTTTTCAGCAGACAGCACGTTATGTGAAAGAACATGGAAAAGAAGTGACCAAAGAAGAAAAAATGACGATCAACAAAGTATTAAATTATGATACAGTAGGAAAAAATTATGATCCAAATTTATCTGATCCAGTAAAAAATACATACAAAAGAAAAGATGAGTATATCTCAGAATATTTTAGAGTTTGGTGGAAGCAATTTTTAAAACATCCACAAACATATGTGAATGCTACATTCAATGGAACTTATGGATATTATGCATATAAAGATCAGATTAAAAATCCATGTGGTTATTATGGACAGCCAGAAAATTTTTGGAAGTACCAGAAGAAATACCAAGTTCATTTTAAAAATCGGTTTAGTATAGGTCGTATGGCATATGAAGGTACAGTTGATAAACTCTTTATAAAGGGACCATTAAAAATCCTGACACAGCCAATGCTCTATAACTGGGCGATGATCCTTTTATTAGGATATTTTTTGCAAGATGAAAAGTTAAGAAAATATTGGGTCGCATTTTTACCATTTATGATATCATTCTTGATATGCATCGCATCTCCTGTCAATGGGGATTTACGATATATGCTTCCAATAATGTCAACATGCATTTTATATTATGCATTTGCAATAAATAGAATCGATGATGAATGCAATACAAAGGATATAAAGGAGGAGTAGAACCTATGGAAAAGATTGCAGTATTAATTCCTTGTTATAATGAGGAAAAAACAATAAAAAAAGTAGTAAGAGATTGGAAAAAGGAATTGCCAGAAGCTACGATCTATGTATATAACAATAATTCAACAGACCGTACGGCTGAAATTGCAAAAGAGGCAGGAGCTGTTGTGCGAGATGAATATCAGCAAGGAAAAGGAAATGTTATTAGAAGAATGTTTCGTGAGATTGATGCTCAGTGCTATGTTATGATTGATGGAGATGATACTTATCCAGCAGAATTTGGGCGAGAAATGGTAGATAAAGTTCTTGAACGCAAAGTAGATATGGTAGTAGGTGATAGATTATCATCCACGTATTTTGAAGAAAATAAACGACCATTCCATAATTTTGGAAATAGTTTGGTAAGAGGAACGATCAATCGTCTGTTCCGAAGTAATATTCGTGATATCATGACTGGATACAGAGCATTTAGTTACCAGTTTGTAAAGACATTTCCAGTTTTATCAAAAGGATTTGAGATTGAAACAGAGATGAGTATCCATGCAGTTGATAAGAATATGCTGGTTGAAAATGTGATAATTGATTACAGAGACAGACCAGATGGAAGCGAATCCAAGTTAAATACATATTCTGATGGTGCAAAAGTTTTGAAAACGATCATGGGATTATATAAAAATTATAAACCAATGCAGTTCTTTGGATTACTGGCAGCAATCTTAATGATCATTGCACTTGCAATGTTTATGCCGGTATTTGTGGTTTACTTAAAAACAGGTTTAGTACCAAACTTCCCAACTTTGATCGTTAGTGGATTTATAGCAATGGCTGCACTACAATCATTTTTTGCAGGACTTGTATTATCAACGATCGTACAGAAAGATCGTCAGTTGTTTGAATATAAATTGCAAATGGTACAGATGAACGCATTAAAAATATTGAAGGAGACAGATAGATGAAGTTCTCAAAAGACGACACGTTATGTATGAAAGGAATTGCAATCTTAATCCTTTTTTTTCATCATAATTATCTTGGACCAGATCGCTGGCTGAATTCACCAATCAGTTTTTATCCATTTTCACAGTCTCAGATCATGTATATTGCTAAATTTTTAAAGATTTGTGTTGGTATGTTTGTATTTTTAACTGGATATGGTATGTTAGCATCTGTGAAGACGAAAAGTTTAGATGATAAGGCAATGAGAAAATATACGGTAAATCGGTATTTAACTATGATGATGGGATTCTGGTTGATCTTTTTACTGGTACACATTTTATCAGGAATATTTACAGATCGATTCACAGAGGTTTATGGGACCGGCACATACTCTGTTATTTACTTTCTGATTGATGGAATAGGACTGGCAAAATTATTTGATACACCGACATTTTGTGCAACTTGGTGGTATATGAGCTTAGCAACTATGTTGATCCTGCTCTTTCCAATGTTTAAAAAATTATTGGAAAGATATCAGGGAATTTTATTGATTTTAACGATTTTTCTTCCAAAAGCATTCAATCTTCCGTATGCAGATCTTTGGAGATGGTTATTTTGCTATACACTGGGAATGTATATGGCAGAACATGATCTGCTTGCAAAGATAAAAGAAAAATTCACATCGTTTGGAATGTTAAAGAGATGTCTGATTTTTGGAATTTTGACAATCGGAATTCCTGTGATCATTATGCTCCGGCAGAGTGAGGGATTTGGAATAAAGTTTTTATATTTATGGGAAGGGATTGCACCTGCATATGTGATCGTTTATGCTTATTTATTCGTAGTATGGATTAAACCATTAGCGGCAGTACTGCATTTCCTTGGAAAACACTCTATGAATATGTTTTTAACACATACGATGTTTCGAGCAGTTTATTTTCATGATTTTATGTATTCATTTTATAGTATGTGGCTGGATTATATTGCGCTGATCATTGTATCAGTACTTGTTTCAGTTGCAATAGAAATTGTGAAAAAAATGATAAGATTTCAAAAGATCACAACATTTGTAAAAGACAGAGCTTGTCAAATATTAAAATTAACTTAAGAATGCAGACATAAAGGGCAGATTATTAGGGATTGATAGTCTTTTTTTAGAAAATATGTTAAACTTGTGTATAAAAGAAGTATCAGATTAAAGAGGAAAACAAGATGAATATATTAAATAAAATAAAAGATGTAAGAAGCAGCTGGAAAGAAGTTAAGCAGGAACGCTACATTTTCATGAATCAGACAGAAAACCGTCGTCTTAGTATGAAGTACGCACAGATGTATAAAACAAAGAAAATAAATGAAAAAGCTGTTTTGTATGAAAGCTATTGGGGACGAGGAATGATTGATAATCCATATGCGTTATTTGTTGAACTATATGGAAGAGACGAATTCAAAGATTTCACGCATATATGGGTATTGGATGATTTTGAAAATAATCAGGCAGTGTTGGATCAGTATCAGAATGATAAAAGGGTACGATTTGTATTATTTGGCAGTGATGAATATGTAGAAGCATTGGCAAGTTGTAAGTATCTGATCAATAATGTGACATTTCCACAGTATTTTATTAAAAGAGAAGGACAGATCTATATCAATACATGGCATGGAACTCCATTAAAGAGCATGGGTTATGACATGGTAGAGGGAAATAGCGGATCTGCCAATACAGTCCGTAACTTTTTACATGCAGATTATCTGCTTTCAGCAAATGAAGTTATGACAAAAATGTATTTAAAAAGTTATAAATTAGAAGGAATCCTGCCAGGAAAGGTAATTGAAGAAGGATATCCAAGAAATGACTTCTTATTAAATACAAAGAGAGAAGAGGAAATTGGGTTACTGAGATCTTATGGTATTTCTGTAGAAGATGATAAAGAAATCATTTTATTTGCACCAACATGGCGCGAAAGTGAAAATGGTGCAGCACAGGTCAATCCAGAAGAATTATTAGACGTTAAAAAATTATTAGAAGAGAAGATTGATACAAATAAATATCAGATTCTGATCAAGCCACACCAGTTTGTTTATAAACAGTTGAAGGATCTCGAGGAATACAAGGGATTACTAGTTCCAGCTACATTGGATGCAAATCAGATCATGTCTGCAGTTGATATTTTAATTTCAGATTATTCTAGTATTTTTCTGGATTATATGGCCTTGGACAGACCGGTTTTATTCTATATCCCAGATCTTGACAGTTACAAAGAAAAACGAGGATTAGATGTTAAACCAGAGGATTTACCAGGACCATACAGTAACAATCTTGTGGAAGTTGCTGAGTATATCAATCATATTGATGAGATAAAAGTAAAGTATAGAGATGCATATCAAGAGATGAAAGATCGTATATGCAGACATGATGATGGTGATGTATCAAAGAGAATCGTAGATATTGTGTTCAAAGGTGTAAAAAGTAATTTTACTTATAGTGGAAATCATAATAAAAAGCGCTTATTAATCTCATGTGGCGGGCTGCTGGAAAATGGGATCACACATTCTTTCTTGAGTCTCTTAGAGAAGATTGACTATAATGAGTGGGATGTAACAGCTTTAGTTGGAGATGATATCAATGATCCAGATAGACATTATAAGGTAAATCATATGAATTCGAATGTTAGGACATTGGTATTATGTGGATTCCGAGTAGCAACACTTGATGAAGAGCAAAGAAGAGAGTTTGTAGTAAAAAGAGGATTGTATAAATCTATTTGGAAAAAGGTATGTCCATGGGAGATGTTGCAAAGAGAAACCAGAAGGTTATTTGGAGAAGCAGAGTTTGATTATGTAGTAGATTTTCAGGGATATGACACAGTGCTGACATCTGTCCTTTCGCAGTGCAAGGCGAAAAAGAAGTCTATCTGGCTTCATAATGATATGCATGCAGATATGAATAAAAAAGTAAATGGCGTAATGAAGAATTTTGAATGTTTGAATTATAATATTTCTTTATATCCATACTTTGATAATCTGGTATCCTGCAGTAAGGAAGTTATGAAGGTAAATCGAAAGAAATTATCAACGCCAGCGACTTATGATAAATTTAAAGCAGCAAAGAATACTGCAAATGAAGTGCGGATCGGGAAATACTTAAATTCTGAAACTGTGATGGATATCGCAGGAGATGAATATTTAGTGAAAGATGAGCTTGGTGATGATAAGAATGCAAAATTGATCGATCTGGTGGCATTACCAAAGAAAGAGAATATCAATTTTGTAACAATGGGAAGAATGTCTGTAGAGAAAAATCATATGGCATTGATCGATGCATTTTCAAGATTAGTAAAGAATAATCCAAGAGCAAAACTTTATTTGCTTGGAAGTGGTCCATTAGAACGTAAGATAAAAAAACAGATAGATGAACTTGGATTACGTTCCTATGTGATTTTAACAGGGAATGTTAAAAACCCGTTTGCAATCATGAAACGATGTGATTGTTTTATCCTGCCATCGCTCCATGAAGGACAGCCGATGGTATTACTAGAAGCCAGAGAATGTGGACTTCCGATCATTGTATCAAAATTCTCGACAGTCAAAGATAGTCTATATCCAAAAGGACAGTTAGTGATCGGAAACGATGAGGAAAGTATATACCACGGATTAGAAGCATTTGTAAATGGAAAAGTACCAACATGTGACTTTAAATTAAGTGATTATAATCAGGAAGCCTACGAAGAATTCAAAAAGGCAATACAATAGGAGTGAAAGATGGAAACATTAATTTCTTACAAAAATTCATATAGTGATTTTAAACAGTCATATCAAGTACAGTTAGAACATGCAAAAGGGCAGTTGAAATATGGAATTCGATATGGAGAAAATTATCGTCTGCCATTAGATGAAAAAAAAGTCGTATTTTATCTGAGTAATAATGACCAGAGAATGGAATGCTTATTGAAAGTTATGGAAGCGTTTGTTAAATTTAATCTGGATCAGGAATATACCATAAAAGTGATTTTTGGAGCAAAGCTTGATAAAAATCTGATTCCAAAGGCATTCCAGAAATATATAGAGCATCCATCAGATGCGGAAGCACAGGAAGATTTAGCTACAGCACAGTATCTTTTATCAGGGGAATCTTTGCCGAAATATTTTGTGCGTAAAGAAGGTCAGAATGTTATAAGATTTTTTGATGAATTTCATAAAGAGGAAAATAATCGACTTGAGCTAGCACAAAATAAATTATCATGGCTTATTAATAGTACTTTTGTATTTACAGAGGATGCAAAGAGTGCCGAGTATTTATCGGATAATCCATATTTTATGGAACTACAAGGTAAAGTTGAGCAATTTTCTGAGGATATTATACGGTCAAAAGAAGAAATCATAGATCATATATTGAATCGAAAAATAGAAGATGTGAAATTTGATAAAGAACATATTTTAATTTTTGTCAGTGCATGGAAAGATGAAGAACTGGAAGAAAGATATCTGCGTTTGATTACAGATAATATGAATTATGATCAGAAGGATGTTATATTAGTTATGAAGCGTCCGGAGGACGGTTATAAAGAAGATATTGTACAGCATTTAAATGAGCATGTACGAATCATATATCGTCAGGGAACATTTCCATGTTCTGCGGCAGAATACATTGCTGTACAATATCTGCTGAAAAATTTTGATTCATTTGAGGATGTAGAGAAAGCATACGGGCATTTGAATACTCAGGTGATTCAGAGGGAAACAAAGAGATTGTTCGGTGATAGATTATTTCATGATGTGATATATATTGGAGCACATAGTGCATTATGGACGATTTTAGCAGGATGTGTAGAAGCAAAGAACAGATTACGTATTCAATATACGGATCTTGTGATTGACGATCAGGAGGCAATCACAGAGGCCAAGAAGAGAGCATTTTCAAATAGAATGGAATTGTATCAACTAGCATTTGACAAAATAGTGTTCCCAAATCTTAGATACAAAGAGCAAGCCATTGAACGAGAATATGTAAAAGCAGAGAAAGCATGCTATTTTGAATTTCCAACAAAAATCAATCTGGAAAATGATAAAAAATATGAAAATATTTCTTACTTAGGAAATCAATATTTTATTGGTTCTAGATTTGAATATGAGTATGGAGGGGTTCGATTAGATTTATTTCCAATACCAGAAGAAGGGAAATTAAAATATATTACGAACGCAGAAATATGTGATGAAAGTGAATTGCTTGAGATGTTTACAAAAATGCAGGAAAAAGACAGTCAGTTAGTACTTTATGGAGAAACGGCTGCAAAGATCCGCGAAACAGCGAAACAATTTGGTGTAGAAGATCAGTTGCTATTAATCGAGAAAGAAAGATTAGATCTTTCCGATCAAATGGAAAAATATCTGGATTCTTTTGATGGATATTTGTATGCGGGCAATGAAAGTTCGTATTGTCCGATCCGAGCTGGAATGGAACTTCTGGGAAAAGACATTTTTGTAATGGAAGATGGAATCATAAAAAAGGATGAAAAGAAACAATTTAAAGATGAAAGATCATTTGAAGAATTTCGAATGAAAAAATGGGATGATTTTTTATAGAAATAAAAAACAATAAGGTAAGGAAAGAAACAATGAATAAAATAAAGAGGGCAGCATTATGCATAATTGTAATATCAGTTGTGTTTGGAATCAAATTGTCGAATAAAGAAACAGATGTATCTGCGAAGCAGACACTTTTTGTCATGGGTGATTCTAAAAGCAGTTTTTATCCACGAAAGAGATATCCAAGACAGGGATGGGTACAGCAGTTTATTCCGATGCTTAAGAGCAAAGGAAAAGTTAAGCCATATCATCCAGAAGAATGTAAAGATTATGAAAAGGTTGTAAGATATGATTTTCATAAATACAGCATTGAGAATTGGTCGAAAGGTGGGATATCGTGTAAGACGTTTTATGAGACAGGACGTTTTGCGGGAATGTTAAAACGGATTAGGAAAAATGATTATGTCATCATAGCACTTCAGCATAATGATAAAAAACCTGACGTAGGTGAGAAAGTGGCAGATTATAAACATTACCTGATTTATTTTACACAGCATATTCAAAGAAAAGGCGGAAAAGTTATCTTCATGACAACACCACCGAAGAATTATGCAGACAGGAAGACATTTAAAATATATGTGCCAGAGTATCGTAATGCAATGCTGCAGGTTGCAAAAGATTTTAAATGTAACTATATTGATTTAAGCAGGTTGTCAACGGATTATTTTAATTTTCGCGGCAAAAACTATGTTAATACATTGTATATGAAATTGAATCCAGGACAATATCCAGCATGGGAGCAGGGAATCAATGATGATACGCATTTTCAAAGGGATGGTGCGAGCGTTTTAGCACGTATCATTGTAGTAGATCTTCAGGCGAATCGACAGATTCCAATGTTGAATAAGCAGTTTAGACAAAACACTAATGCTCTTTATGCAACGTTTCAAGAAGCAGCTACATATAAAAATAAAAAACAATACATAGACAAATCATGGAATAATATGGTCAAGCAGCGCAATAATGCATGGACGATCCTATATACTCCAGGTGCAACAAACAAACAATGCCATAAGGCAGAACAATCTTTAAGAAGGTCATTGAAAGGTTTAAGAAGGAAACATGGATAAAATAAGAAAAATTATTCGATTTGTAAAAAGATTATTTCCAAAAACTCCAAAGATGAAATTTATCTATGCCTGGTATTATAAACATGGCAAGATCAATGAAAAACAAGCACTCTTTGAGTCATTTCACGGCAAGGATGTGTCAGATTCATCCTTGGCGATCTTGCAGGAGTTTTTGAAAATGCCGGAATCAAAAGATTTCAAGATCTATTTTGCGACGAATGATAAGAAACGTGATCAGAAATTTATTGATTCTATCGGATTGAAAGTAGAACTTGTAGATATTGCAGATTTTAAATATGTAAAAGTACTTGCAACATCTAAGTATCTGATCAATAACAGTTCTTTTCCGGCGTATTTCATTCGAAGAGATGAACAGGTGTACCTACAGACATGGCATGGAACACCGTTAAAAACATTAGGAAAACGAATGCGTTTTGGAATTGAATCCATGTATAATGTGCAACATAACTTCTTACATGCCAACTACATCATGTTCCCAAATGAATTTACAAGAAAAGTGATCATGGAAGATTATAATCTGGAAGCTTTATATACAGGAACTGTTGTGATGAATGGATATCCAAGAAATAGTATTTTTATGGATCATGAGAAAGCTGACCAGGTAACAAAGAAGCTTGGAAATGAAGATTATACAACGATGGCATATATGCCGACATGGCGTGGACAGAGCAATCATGATGTGAACACGTCTGAATATAGCAGAGAGATCAATCAGCTGTTACATTATCTAGATGAGAATTTAAAGGATGATCAGAAGTTATATGTAAACTTTCATCCAATTGTGCAGAAGTTTGTAAAGCTGGATAATTATGAACATATTTATCCATTTCCAAGTGGTGTTGACAAATATGAATTTTTAAATAGTGTTGATGCACTGATCACAGATTATTCAAGCGTATTTTTTGATTACTCGATTACAAGAAAACCAATCATATTATATATGTATGACTATGAAGAATACATGCACGATAGAGGAATGTATTTTGATATCAAAGAATTGCCATTTAGAAAGATCTATGACAAGGAAGCATTAAGAGATTGTCTGGTCAACGAGACATTCCGAGAAGATTCTTATGAAAATGATATGGAGTATACAGAAAAATATATTCAGTATGATTCTATTGATGCTGCAAAGAATATGGCAGAACTTGTATTTCATGGGAATATGTGCGATATGCCAACGATCGATTACAGTTTTAACAAAGAAAAGAAACGAAGAGTTTTGCACTATCCAAATGTAAAAACAGCACAGACGATCGATACGATCGCGCAGATCGCTAAGAAAGATGAAGATGTAGTGATCTTTGAAAAACGTTTCTTCAATCCAGAATTAAGCAGTCATCTACATGATAATTATCTTGATGATTTTGATTATATTTTTATTACACGAACACTTCCAAGAACCTATGCAGAAGAAGTGTTAAAGAGAAAGAGTGCCAAGGTCAGAAAAGAACTTCATAAGAGGGAAATCAAGAGATGCTTTGCAGATCTTCCAGTATATTCAAAGTTTGAGACAGAATACTATCATGGAGAAGCAGGAGAGACATTTTCTTTCAATAAGAAAAAGATGATCAATGCATCCATGCGAGTAATGGAAGACCATTTGGAGATTAAATTTGAGGAAGGCAAGAAAGGTCAGCCAAAGAAGCTGTTATTTGTAAATAAGAAAAATCAGATCATTTATACAAGGAATCTGACAGAAAAAGAATGGAAAGATCATTGTATCAAGGAATATTTTGATGAATTTCTTTCGCTTGAAATTGCGGATATGAACGGAAGATATCAGTTGATGATCGAATTAGAAGATGAAAATGGCAACAAACTGCCATATTTCTTTGTAGATCGTAAAGAATATGCAAAACGAAAAGAAGCGATGGATGAATTAGATAAATCTTCTGTATATATGACAGGGATCAAGAAACACGATATCATCTATCAGAATACATTCGAGCCTGCGGATACAAGTGTGATTCCTTATATGAATGAAGTAGATGGAAGATTTTCTGTATTTATGGGAGATCAGGCACAGTTATCTGTTCGTAATATGCGTGGACAAGTACTGAAATTCAAGATCAAGGGTTCAAAAGTTCATGTGAAAATGAAATATAAAAACAAAGAAGCTGGAATCAAAAATGTCATATTATCATATCGAAGTAAAGTGGAGACGATCGATTATCCATTTGAATATAAAGTAACGAGGTCGGGTGATCATTATATCATTGATGCTCAGATCGATATGTCGGTATTATCACTGGAAGAACTGTTTTGGGATGTATTTGCTGTAACAGAGAAGAATGGAGAAGAAGTAAGAGTAAGTGCATATTGGAGCAGATGGCAGAGATTAAAATTATTACTGATGAATTATCAATGTGATGTTGATAAGGAGCATATTATTTTCCCTTATTCGACGATCACATGCAAAATGGCATTTACTTATCGTACAAGATCAAAATACGATGGATTTGATGTAAAGATCAAGGAATTAGCAGCTTTTGGTGTTTATACGTTGTTATTACCATATTGGAAAAAGAAACGAGTATGGTTAGTATTTGAGAAATTCTGCTCTATGGCGCAGGATAATGGATATTATTTCTTCAAATATTGTATGGAGCAGCTTCCAAAAGAAAAGAAGCAGCATATTTATTATATTCTCGATACAGATTCTGCTGATTATGATAAGATGAAGCAATATGGAAAACATGTGATTCCATTTATGAGTTTTCGACATATTTTATATTCACTTGTTGCCAATTTATATATAGCTTCTGATTCAAAGAAACATTTATATACATGGAGAGCAAAACCAAATGTGATCTCAAATCGTATTTCAAAACATAATATCTTGTTTTTACAGCATGGGGTGACAGCATTAAAACGTGTACATCCGATTTTTGGAATGAAAGGTTCAAGTCCTATGACTCATTTTACAACGACATCAAGATTTGAGCATAAGATCATTGTAGAGAATTTTGGATATGAAGATGGAGATGCACCGATTCTTGGATTTACGAGATGGGATGTTCTGGAAGATACTTCAAAACCAGAGGAAAAGATCATTCTTGCAATGCCGACATGGAGATCATGGCTGGAAGAAAAAAGTGCAGAAGAGTTTAAGGCAAGTGATTATTATAAAAACTATATGAAACTGTTGCAGAGTCAGAAACTTGCAAGAATCTTAAAAGAAAATGATGTTAAATTGATTTTTTACATTCATCCAAAGTTTAAAGATTATTTAAGCGAGTTTAATGTCAGTGGAGATAATATTGAGTTGATTCCATTTGGAACAGAGCCATTAAATGAGATCATGAAGAAATGTTCTATGCTGATCACAGATTATTCTAGTGTATGTTGGGATGTATGTTATCTTGATAAACCCGTATTATTCTATCAGTTTGATTATGATATGTATATGCAGGCGCATGGAAGTTATCTGGATATGGAGCATGAACTATTTGGAGAACGTTATACAGAATATGAGAAATTGATCGATGGAATTGAAGAGTATATTCACAATGGATTTAAAGAAAAAGAAGAATATACAAAATTAAAAGATTATTATTTTGAATATCGTGATAATGATAACAGTAAACGTACGTATGAATATATCATAAGCAAAGGATATTAAAATGGACAAAAAGAGGAGAATAAAATATATAGATTTGTGCAAAGGCTTAGGAATCTTGATGGTAACATGGGGACATATTACCAAGCTTGATAATCCAGTCGATACGTGGGCGGCATCATTCAAGATGGCAATTTTCTTTGTTGCCGCCGGATATCTGATCCGGTATGCAGATTCTTATCGGACACAGACATTAAAGGGGTATGCAGTAAAGTTATTGAAATCATTGATGCTGCCATATGTATTGTTTAGTATTTTGTCGATTGGCTTTCGATTTGCAACGATGATCATGAAACACAGAATTGATATTCCGGCGATCAAATCTTATATTTTGGCAACGATCACATTAAGAGGAACATTTGCACTATGGTTTTTGCCGGTGTTATTTATTGCGGAGATCCTGTTTTTCTGTCTTATCAAATATCTTCCGAAATGGATGAGGATTGTGATATTGATCGTGATACCTGTTTTTGGAATTTGGGAGTCTTATTTTATCAGACACTTGATCGTTTCAGTGGATCCATTAACATTTGAAAGAATATCATTTTTGATCTTACCGATCAGTAAAGCATTGATCGCATTATGGTTCTTGGAGATCGGACATATTGGATGTATGCTATTCAGTAAGGTAACATCCAGAGAAATCCGATTTATGATCGGACTGGTATTTACAATTGGAAATATCTTTTTATCACAGCAAAATATTGGAGTGGATTTAAATAATATGTCTTTAGGTATTCACCCACCACTATTTTTTGTTACAGGAATCATTGGATCTTTTGGAGCACTATTTGTCTTTGAATTTCTTGAAGATTATGTTCCATTTACGATACTGAATTATTTTGGAAAGAATTCTTTGATACTAATGTGTACACAAAGACCGTTTTATATTATTTCTACTGCAACTGCAGGATGGAAGATCATATCAGGAATGCCAGGGATCATGGCATGGAGATATTATATTGACTGCCTTGGGGCAATGATCCTTGTGATGATCATTGAATACTCAGTGATAACATTTGTTAACACAAAAGCTAAATTTTTGATTGGACGATTTTAGATAGTTGAATAATCTGTTAAGGAATAGTATAATAGCAAAGTGTAAATTAAAAATATCAAAATGGAGAAGTACAGTGAAATCTTATATTGAAAATTTTAAAAAGTACAGATTCCTTTTATGGGAACTTGTAAAGAAAGGTGTTAAGTTAAAATACAGAAGATCATATTTAGGTATTTTATGGACACTGTTAGAACCGTTAATGACAATGATCGTACTAAGTGTAGTATTTGGTACATTGTTTGGAAACAAGGATCCACATTTCCCAGTATATATCTTATGTGGACGTTTGATGTATAGTTTCTTTTCATCTGCGACAAATGGTGCGATGAAAGCGATCAGGACGAATGCAGGAATGATCAAGAAAGTATATGTGCCAAAATATATTTATCCATTATCCAGTGTATTGTTTAATTATATTATTTTTGCTATCTCTTTGATCGTGTTGGTAGTAGTATCTATTGTTTTGAAGGTATATCCAACCATTTATCTGGCACAGGCGATCATTCCATTGATCTTATTACTGATCACAGCTTTTGGAGTTGGAATGATCCTATCTACGATGGCAGTATTCTTTAGAGACTTAGAATATTTATGGTCTGTAGGATTAATGATCATTATGTATGCATCAGCAATTTTCTACAAACCAGGGAGGTTATTAAAATCAGGTTTTGGATGGATCTTAAAATGTAATCCATTATATCTGCTGATCCATAATTTTAGACAGGCTGTTTTTGGTATGCCGATGAATATGAAGTTTTTAGCTGCATCCATCGTGTTTGCAATCGTAAGTGTTATTGTAGGATTGATTTTCTTCTATAAGAAGCAAGATGAATTCATTCTGCATATTTAGGAGGGTATCATGGCAAAGAAAGAAGTATTGAAAGTTGAACATGTTGGAATGAAGTTTAACTTAAGTCAGGAAAAGGTTGATGATCTGAAAGATTATGTGATCAAGTTATTGAAACATCAGATTTCATATAATGAATTCTGGGCATTAAAAGATATTAATTTTACTCTTAACAAAGGGGATCGACTTGGAATCCTTGGATTGAATGGAGCTGGAAAGAGTACACTGTTAAAGGTTATTGCAGGGGTATTAAAAGCAACGGAAGGAACTGTGACAGCCAAGGGGAAGATCGCTCCATTGCTTGAATTAGGTGCTGGATTTGACCAACAGTATACAGGACGTGAGAATATTTATCTTTATGGAGCAGTTCTTGGATTCTCAAAGAAGTTCTTAGATGAGAAGTTAGATGAGATCATAGAGTTCTCAGAACTGGGCAAATTTATAGATGTCCCAGTTAAGAACTATTCTTCAGGTATGAAATCAAGACTTGGATTCTCTGTTGCAACATTAGTGGAACCAGATATCTTGATCCTGGATGAAGTATTATCTGTCGGAGATGCGAAATTCCGAAAGAAAAGTGAAGCAAAGATCATGAGTATGTTTGACAAGGGAGTTACAGTTTTATTTGTATCTCATTCTTTAGATCAGGTAAAGAGATTATGTAATAAGGCAATCCTACTTGAAAAAGGAAAGATCATTTCTCATGGATCGATTGAAGAAGTAAGTAAAGTATACGAAGAGAAAACAAAGTAAGATGGAAGACACGGAGGTGTGATATGAGAAAAGTAATCACATATGGAACATTTGATTTACTGCATGCGGGACATATCAATTTATTGCGCAGAGCAAAAGAATTAGGTGATTATTTAATTGTAGTTGTATCAACAGATGAGTTTAACTGGAATGAAAAACGGAAAAAATGTTATTTCAGTTATGAAGAAAGAAAAAAACTGGTAGAAGCAGTTCGTTATGTGGATCTTGTGATTCCAGAAGAAAATTGGGATCAGAAGATTTCCGATGTGAAAGAATATCATGTAGATACATTTGTTATGGGAGATGACTGGAAAGGTAAGTTTGATTTCTTAAAAGATTACTGTGAAGTCGTATATCTTCCAAGAACAGAAGGAATTTCTACAACAAAGATCAAACAGGATCTTGGATTAAACGGAACAACAGCGAATAAATAGCAAGAGTTATGAATTAAGATATAAGAGGAATTTCGTTGACAATAGAGGTTATGAACGGCTAGAGACGGAATTCTTCTTTTCTGCGTTATCAAACAAAAAGAATTTAAGATAATGCTATAGATGAAAGGATTAGTTTTTGATGCATTTTATAGAAATTAGCAATATTTTTAAAAGTGAAAAAAAGAGATATAAAGTTACCGCAGTTTTAAAATTACTGGTCATGTTTGCATTGCTTGGATTCTTTTTATCAAATAAGCCAATGTATCATGTGCAGACTGATTTTTACCTGAAACGTATGGGATTTGTATTTTTGGCATGTTTTTGGATGGTATTTGTAACAGTTTGCGACATTCGTTTGAGTCAGAAGGTTGACAGGGCTTTTGTGATCATTCTTGGAGTGATCGCACCAGTTATGGGATGGATCTTGTCAGAATTTTTGATCAATGAAGCAGAGTGTGCATTTCCGCCGACACAGTTCTATCAGAAAGAGCCACTTTGGATCGTTCTAAGTCTTGCAATGATCATTTTGGTGGATCTGCTGATCATATTTTTGACGAACAGCATCAGAGTTGGATCAGTGATCGTACCATTTGTATTGTTTATCTTTGCGGTAGTTGTATGTGTTGTATATGAATTTCGCGGGATTCCGATGATGGCACCAGATATTTTAACAGTACAGACGGCTACTAGCGTGATGGGTAATTATACATTCAAATTGACGTTTGAACAATATAGTGTGATCTTGGTATGTATGGCATTTTTCTTTACATTTTTAAGACTTCATGAGGTAAAGGTTACAGAAAAAAGAGTATTTCACATTGCAGGATTTATTGTTGTTGCATTAGGATGCGGATTGTTCACAAATCAGATCATACTGTCTGATTTTATGGAAGAGCACCAGATCAATATTCGTATGTTCCGTCCAATGGAAAGTTATCAAAAATATGGAGGCGTGCTGACATTTGCAAGAAGTGTTGGATATGCGGTCGTGAAGAAGCCAGAAGGATATACAACAGCGAAGGTTGATCAGATCATTCAGGAATATGAAAAGAAATCAGCGAATGAACAGCAAAGTACAGCAAAGCAATATCCGAATATCATAACAGTGGTCAATGAAACATTCGCAGATATTAAGGTGCTGGGAGATTTTAAGACGAACGAAGATTATATGCCCTATTTCCATAGTTTGAAGAAGAATTGTGTGACAGGATATACGTATGCATCGATTGTAGGTGGTCAGACAGCGAATACAGAATTTGAATTGTTGACAGGAAATACTCTTGGATTTTTATCAGCTGGAACGACAGCATTTCAGCTTTATATTCATGGGCAGATGCCTTCACTAGTTAGTAATCTAAAGGCAGAAGGATATTCTGGAAATAAAGCGATGCATCCGTTCAATCCGTATAATTATAATCGACCAGCTGTATATAAAGATTTTGGATTTACAGATTTTATTGATAAATTTGACTTTCCTAAGAATGTAAAAAGGGTTAGAGAGTATATTTCTGATGAGGCAAATGTAGATCGCATTATTTCTGAATATGAAAAGAATCGTAAGAAGACAGATCAGCCATTTTATATGTATAATATGACGATCCAGAATCACAGTCCTTATGATAAGGATGCAGCCAACTTTAAACAGCCGATCAAGATTGAAAGCAGCAAATATGATGCTGAGGCCAACAGATATCTAAATCTGATCAAATATTCAGATGACAGTTTAAAACAGCTGACAAGTTATTTTGAAAAATGTAAAGAGCCAACGATCATTTTATTTTTAGGAGATCATCAGCCAAGATTGACAGATGAATTTATGAATAAGATCACAAATGGTCAATATCAGACTTGGAGTAGCGAACAGATGATGAAGCGTTATCAGGTACCATTCGTGATCTGGGCCAATTATGACATTAAAGAACAGCATATAGAGAAGACAAGCATGAACTATATCCAAAGTATCCTGACCCAGACAGCTGGAGTAAAGATGACAGGATATCAGAGATTTTTAAATGAGGTCCGAAAAGAAGTTCCAACGATCACATCGCAGGGATATTGGGGAAAGAATGGAAAATTTTATCAGATTAATGATAAAGGATCACCATATTATGGTATAATACAGAAGTATCGTATGATTCAGTACAATATGATGTTTGATAAGAAGAATCGCAGAGATTCATTCTTTGAAGTAAGTAAATAGGAGTGCACGTATGAAGCAACTGATTAAGAATATTACGATTCAGATATATAAGGTATTAACATATCTGATTCCAGTAAATAAAAAGATGATTATATTTCAGAGCAGTAATGGACGTAACTATACAGGGAATCCAAGATACATCTATGAAGAGATGGTAAGGGAAGGACTTGATCAAGAATATGAATGTATCTGGTTTTTCTTTGATACAAGTATAGAAGTTCCAGGTAAATGCAAAAAGATACGGAATAATTATTTTCCATATTTTTGGTATTTAATGAGAGCTGGAATCTGGGTATTTGATAGTCGTCAGCCATTATATGTGCGTAAGAAGAAGCATATCACATACATTCAGACATGGCACGGAACACCGCTTAAGAAGCTTGCACTTGATATGGATCGAATGGATATGGGTGGAAGTACGGATATTGAGAATTATCATGAACAGTTTAGAGTAACATGTAAGGATTGGGATTATCTTGTATCACAGAATAAGTTTTCTACAGATATTTTCAGATCATGTTTTGCATTTAAAGATCGTCCGATCTTACAGATCGGATATCCAAGGAATGATATTTTGCTCAATGATAATTCTCCTGCTAAGATCAGAGAATACAAAGAAAAACTTGGACTTCCATTGGATAAGAAGATCATATTATATGCTCCAACTTGGAGAGATAATGAATATAGCGAGAAAGGAAAGTACAAATTTGCTTCAAAACTAGATTTTGATAAAGCAAAGGAGGCATTATCAGATGAATATATATTCATTGTAAAATATCATTATCTCGTATCAGATAAGATTGATTGGACACCATATAAAGGATTCGTTTATACATTCGACGAGACAAAAGATATTGCATGGTTATACCTTGTGTCAGATATGTTGATCACGGACTATTCTTCTGTAATGTTTGATTATAGTATTCTTAACAGGCCGATGTTATTCTTTGCATATGATCTGGAAGACTACAAGGAGAATCTGAGAGGATTTTATTTTGACTTTGTCAATGATATTCCAGGGCCGATTTCAAGAGATACAGATCAGTTGATCAAAGATATTAAAGAATATAATGAAGATAGTTGGAAAGAAAAATATAAGAATTATCATGATAAATTCAATGGCATAGATGATGGACATGCTTCACAGAAGGTCATTGACGTGATAAAGAAGGTAAGCAGATAGAGATCTGCCGAACAATAACACAGTCAGGAGGTTTGAAAACAATATGGTAACGATTCTGTTAGCGACATTGAATGGAGAGGATTATTTAAAAGCGCAGTTAGAATCAATTGCAGCTCAGACCTATGAAAACTGGCAGCTGGTCGTGGGTGATGATGGTTCTACGGATGGTACGATCAGCATTCTTGAAGAATTCAGTAAACAATATCCGGAACAAGTGACGATCATTAAGAATGACCCGCCACAGGGAAGTGCCAAAGACAATTTTATTTCACTGATCCAAAATTCTTACGGACCGTATTTTATGTTTTGTGATCAGGATGATGTGTGGAAACCAGATAAGATTTATCTGACATTACAGAAGATGGAAGCGTTAGAGGCAAGATATGGAGAGAAAACGCCGATCTTGGTTCATTCAGATCTGTCAGTTGCAGATCATAACTTAGAGATGGTTGTAGAGTCATTCTTTCAGTATGCGAATATTCCAAAGAGAATTGTATTGAATCAATTGATGGTACAAAATTCTGTGACAGGGTGTACGATGATGATCAATCGTTGTCTGCAACAATATTTTTTACGGCCGTTACCGATGTCTAAGATCATCATGCATGATTATTGGGCGGCATTGATCGCGAAAGTGTTTGGCAAGATTGGTTTTGTAAATGAGCCAACGATGTATTACCGTCAGCATGGCAATAATTCTGTTGGTGCGAAAGATGCAAAGAATCCCGTCTTTTTGTATCATCGTCTCAAAGAAGGAAAGAACAGCTATCGCCGTATGATGATCGAATCTATGGAGCAGATGCAGGGATTTGTTGAGACATATGGGGAAGAGATTGATAATCTGGATGTTTATGAACTTCTTGAGAGTTATGGAGAATTGTATTATAAAGGAAAGATCAAACGATTGAGTTTTTATAAAAATCATCACGTATTAAAGGAAGGAAATATCCGAAAGCTGATGCAGTGGCTTTGGGGATAGGAATATTTATGAAAAAAGCATTAGGACTTGCAGGAAAATATGTGATCATGTTTCTGTCGTGTTTATTTCCAAGAAGCAGAAAGATATATATCTTTGGAGCATGGCTTGGAGAACAGTTTGCAGACAATCCAAAATATCTGTTTTTAGAAGCACAAGAGCATAAAGAGATCCGTCCGATATGGATCACGAAGAATGAATCAGTCTGCAGAAAAGTCAGGAAGCTTGGATATGAAGCTTATATGTTTGACAGTTTCAAAGGGATTTTAATGCAACTTCGGGCCAAATATGTGGTAGTCTGCAATGGAATCAGTGATGTAAATCATACATTTATGGGACGAGCAGTATTCTTAAATCTTTGGCATGGGGTTCCATTAAAGAAAGTTGGCTATGATGATGATAAGGTCAAGAATTGGGATAGCAAGGGTCAGAAAATCCGAAGAATGATTCAGGAAATCCCATTAGGAAAAGAGTATGTAGTAGCAACAAGTGATTTTTATGCTCCGATCTATGAAAGTGCATTTCGAAGATCAAAGAGTCATATCATAACATTGGGACAACCAAGGAATGATATATTCTATGATCAAAGTGGAAAATTTTATGCTTCTCATCAGTTGTCAAAAGCGGCAAAAGGAAAGAAAGTCATTTTATATACGCCGACACACAGGAAAGAAGGTAAAGTGGTATTTCCTTTGGAAGAACATTTTGATTTTAAAGTGCTCAATGATTGGTGTATCCAAAATGATATTTTGTTCGTGATCCGGCGCCATTTTTATCATAAAGATGAGAAAGTAGATTTCTCCATGTATTCTAATATAACAGATATCACAGAGAGATCCATGGATATTCAGGAATTATTAATGGATACGGATATTCTGGTTACAGATTATTCAAGCACATATATAGATTATCTATTACTGGACCGGCCGGTAGTCTTTTATAATTTTGATTATCAGGATTATCTGGAGCATGATCGTGGTATGTATTGCGATTATGAGAAGGCGGCTCCGGGATATAAGGCAGAGACATTTGAAGCCTTGATGGAAGAATTCGAACGTCTGGTACAAGGCGACGATCATTTTAAAGAGGTTAGAAGGCAGGCAAGGGATTTCTTTTATTGCAAAGAAGGCCAGGGAATGGTTGGAGAAACATTGTTAGGAATCTTGAAGAATATAAAATAAAAAGAAGCTTTCGATCTATGAGTGAATCCATAGATCGAAAGCTTCTTTTTGCATTTTGAGTTGATATTCAGGATTAATATCCAGCACGATAAATGATCTTCTGATTGATACGGCTAAGCTCATCACTGACTTGATAATCCGATGTACCAAAGAGGTATTTATGTGCGCGGATCGCATTCTCTTTCAATGTTGTAGGGAATCCATAATAAGTACCATAATAACGGAGCTCTTTCTGGTCCCAAGGGAATCCCTGCTGATCTTTGATGTCATACTTGAAAACAGATAAGAACATATCAAACAATTCATCCTGACTCATATTTGTCTTTACCTGAGGAAGTATCTCATCCATAACAGACATCATCTTCAAAGGATTTTTCTTGGCTTTGTCAAAAATCTTCTGAAGGACTTCTCGTTGTCTTCCGGCTCTTGCAAGGTCACCGCCAGCGGTATAACGGATTCTGGAATAAGCAACGGCTTGATTTCCATCCAGAGTATAAGTACCGGCAGAAGAAAGTTTTGGAGAATGTCCACCGTTGATACGATTCATGTCACCGATATAAGCATTTAAATTCTTTAAGATGCTTTTATCGACTTTTACTTCGATTCCGCCAACAGCATCAACGATATCAGCAAGAATCTTAAAGTTTACAGTTGCGTATTTTTCAATATTCAGATCAAGATTACGATTGATCGTGCTGATCGCAAGCTCTGGACCACCCCAAGAATAAGCGGCGTTGATCTTACTGTATTTTCCATTAATACTTACATATGTATCACGATAGATCGATAACAGTTTGACATCTTTGGTTGAATTGTTGATGCTGACAACTATGATAGAATCAGAACGGTTTCCACGATCTGACATACTTCCAGTCTGAGAATCAATTCCGAAAAAAGCATAGTTGGTATAGTCAGTCATATTGCTGTCTTTGTTTACAGTGACAAGCTGGCTTTGGTCAAGACTTTTTGTTGATATTTTCCCAAGTTTTTTGTGAACTGTGGTAAGCGCTTTATCTAAGGGTGGATTTTCAATGCACACAAATCCTGTCATAATGATTGCTAGATGCTAGTGTTTTACTTCCATCGTTTGCTAGAT